>Ga0209296_1000114_pt1 | contig 65742 bp, 86 predicted proteins | sample S_130206_EF_Meta_FD_187319 | JGI IMG/M metagenome (GOLD analysis project Ga0209296, IMG submission 187319) | Freshwater microbial communities from Lake Simoncouche, Canada to study carbon cycling - S_130206_EF_MetaG (SPAdes) (version 2) | ecosystem: Environmental > Aquatic > Freshwater > Lake ...
GTAGTGTAGCGTAGATCAAAGTTGGAATGCTAACAGGTGGCGCTGGAACAATAAGTGCATTTGTTGAAATGGCACCAGAATAATTGCGATTCACAAACGCAATGCGGATAGAGTTCCATAGCTGAGCTTCTGACACAGATGGAGGCGGCACTGGCAACGTTTGGATGGTTCCTGGCATTGTGGATAAATTGTAGTGTTTAGTTCACAAATCAATCAAAATTCAATTCTCACTGAGAAGCCAATGCCGATGCGAAAATAACATCTAACTGCTCAGGTGTTTGACCAATAGCAGCGCCAAGTGCAATCACAAATGGATGGTCGCGATGGACTGTAGTGCTTTGCGCCGTGTTCCACCAGATCTCGCCTTCTGGAGTTGCTAAAGCGGCGGATTTAACCTGCGGATAAAGTCCAGCTTGCAAGAGGGCGAAGGCGAGGGCGCGGAAACTGACGATAACTGGCTGCGGCGGATACTCATTGACCTGCCAACCGAGCGTCAGCGTCTTGGCCTCGTGGTCTGCCGACTCGGTGCGCGTGAGGTATTGAGTGATGGTGATCTCCGGCTGTGGGACTTCGATCACATCATAGACTTGAAGCACGGGATCGAGGCCGACAATCTCAGCGTCGTCGTCGCGTGGATAGGACGGTAGGAAGGTCTGCGTGACGGTGTTGTAGAGTCTTTTCATGCGCTGATTTTGAATTCAAATTCGAGGGTGTAGGGGGATTGGTTTGTGCTGCCGCTGATTTTTTTCATGCGATAGTAACGGAATGCCGTGGTGTTGGCGGACAGCGCGGTGATCGTAGAAGTCGTTGCTCCGCCAAGCGTGAAGGTTGATCCAATGCTCGTCCAAGTGCTGTTGTCATTTGAGCCTTCCCATTGCCAGACTCCCTGAGTCTGTGCGCCGCTTTGATAAAATTTAATTTCATTGATGACTTTAGCGGTGCTGAAATCGAATTTTAGCCATTCACCATCCGCGCACCCATTCGGCATCCAAATAAACGATGTGGCTTTATTTCCGTCCTTTAGCTGGAAGAAATTCACTGGGGCATTCATCGGGTTGCTCGCACCCGACTGGGTTATTGTCGGGATGCCGCTGGTGCGATTGCCTGAGCCACCAGGATTCGAGTAACTGGTGGAAACAGCCACAGAATACTGGAAGGAATTTACGAGGTTCATGCGCGAGTTCCGATAATGGTTACCTTCAACCCAGCGCCAGCGATGGTGCTGCCGATCTGGTCGATGTCGATAGTGATCTCTGCGTCGTCTGCCAATGCTGAGTCTGATATTACTGCTGGAACGGCTGCAGTGGTGCTGGTTTTTTCTGTGGCATCAATGGACAGCTTGGTGCTCAGGATGGAGGTTCCGTTTTCGTTGATGTCAACGATTAGTGTTGATCCTGTAGGAGCGGTGCCAACACTAGCGCGAACAGACGTAACCGTCATCGCACATGGCATGCGAAAAGTTAGCTTTGCGGTTCCTGCAGTAAGTGCGGTAGTTTCGTCTGAAACTGCTGCTGAATACTCAAATGGCATACCAACAAAGCTGCCACCTGCTCGATAAATGAGATTTCCTTCAATGGTTAAATTGCCAGCCGAGCTACGGGCGAGGGTTGTATCAGAGGCGTGACCAATATCCAGACTTCCGACACCCAGCGCAGCGGATGTGGAGGGAGTGATTCCAGCGACAGGTAATCCAGTGCAATTAGTGAGCGTTCCGCTTGATGGCGTGCCAAGTGCTCCGCCATTGACTACTGGCGCTCCTGCGCTCCCCACGTTGACCGCCAAAGCGGTCGCAACTCCGGTGCCGAGGCCAGTGATGCTGCCAACAGCAGGGGTGATCGTGTTCGTTGATACAGCCGTGACAAGCCCCTTGGCATTGACCGTCACCGCTGGTGCCGCCGTGGCGCTACCAAAGCTGCCGACGTTGGTGTTGACCGTAGCGAGCGTGGTTGCGTTGTTGCCTGCCAACGCTGTCACATCACCAGTCAATGCTTCGCGCCGAAGATTCGCGCCATTCAGTTCTAAGCCACCGTCAATGCCGATTTGCTGAATGCTACCACTGCCAGACGCATGTCTGCCGATTAAATGCGCCGTGCTGATGTGCTGCATTTTGGCAAAGGTCACTGCATCGTTTGCAATTGTCGTTGCGAAAGTGCCTGTCCCGCTTCCAGTAACGTCGCCTGTTAGCTGGATAGTTTGGTCACCAGAATTTGTTCCACTCAATGTGCCTGATTCACCGTCCGCAATAGTAATACCTGAATCCTGAATAAGTTTACCCGTGGTTGAATCGAAACGGACAATCGCATTGTTTGTTGCCGATGATGGACCGAAGACATCTCCAGATGGAGATGGCGATGGAGCATATAGAACTCCACCAGACAAAGTTAATCCGCCACCAATACTGATTTCTATTACTGGGTTATTTGGGTTTCCTGTCGAGTCTGCTCCAAGCAAAACCCCAGGGTTAAGTGTTGCCATGTTAGACAATGGGAGATTGCCAGTAACATCTGCTGCCAAGTCAATAGAATCCAACGTAATTTCCTGTCCTGAAATGGATAGATAATCCAAAGAACCAGCCAAAGTCACATCTCCTGTGTTAGTCCCGCTAAGGGTGCCACTTTCTCCATCTGCAATAGTTATGCCAGAATCTTGAATCAACTTGCCAGTAGTCTGGTCGTATCTGGCAATCGCATTATCAGTTGCCGAAGCTGGACCAACTACATCACCTGAGCCACTGGCCGTCGAGTTAATCGTGATTGAATCCGTTGAGGCATTCGTAGTGATGGTAATATTGCTACCAGCTACAAGCGTGAGTGTATCACTGGTGGAATCTGCCACTACATTGCTTTGGCCTGCAACAGCAAACGTGCCGAAAAGGTTTTGATCACCTGTATTCGTGCCAGCTAGATTTAGCGTGGTCTTCATTGTGGCGGCATCAACACCAAGTTGAATACTTCCAGATGTCGTCACAGGTGATCCTGAATCAACCTGGATGCCATCTGTTCCAGTGATGCCAACACTTGTAACAGTTCCAGTTCCAGCAGAACCATTGGCGGCAGATGTGATGCGCCCCTTGCTATCCACCGTGATGTTTGCCAGCGTGTATGCCCCTGGGGTTACAGCCGTTGATGTAAGCGTGGCAGCAGCAGAACCAGGGCCAGATGCAGTGACATCTCCAGTGAGTGTCGTGATGTAGTTGCCAGCAGGCTGCTTGCTGTTGAACGTGCTCCAATCAGTGGATGTCAATGCGCCCGTGGTTGATGCGGAGGATGTTCCAAGGCTCAATGCCTGACCAGCAATGGACAAGCCGTTTGCGGTGCCAATCGTTACGTTGCCTGTATTCGTTCCTGAAAGCGTTCCGGTTGCACCATCAGCAATTGTGATTCCAGAGTTCTGGATGATCTTGCCGCTTGTCCCATCAAAACGAACAATCTGGTTATCTACCGAAGAGCTTGAGCTAGTCACATCTCCAGTTCCACTGACCGGATTTGCAACATTGATTACAATGCCTCCGTCACTTAGAACCTCAATCGTTGGACCAAGTGTGGAATTGACTGAAATGTTTGTCTGGCTCATCAGGTTGTGGTCGTGTAGTTGGAGAGCACTTCTCCGATGCCTTCCATCAATGTTTCGACATAAGCTGGGGTGCTGTCGTCAGTCGTTTCAATCTGCCAGACATATTGCCCAATTGGCAATTCGTATCGACCTGGATTGATGGTGAATACCCAATTCACCGGATCACTAATGGTGATGTCTGCATTGCCGCTGGTGAGTTCCAGCGTTGGCATTGTGCTCTTGGGGTTGAGCTTGAATGCCATCTTAACTGAGGCCAGATTTCCAGGCGCAATGCGATTTGACACGGTGATGGACGGAAATCCATTCCATGTGTCTCCGGCAACGAAGACAACCATTGCGTTTACTTCATCAGAAAATGCTGGCCTCATAAGATGAGATGTTTATTTGAAGACGCCCATTTTTTTAGCGCGATCCATCATGTCTTCTTCTTCAGACATTTCTTTTTTAGGCATCGTCACTTCGACTTCAACTCCTTCATCTTCCATCTCCATCTCGTCGTCTTCCATCATTGGAATTTCGGTTCCATCAATGGCTGTCAGAGTGAGATTGCCGTCTTCATCGGCGAGGAATGTTCCAACAGCTTGAAAAGGCTGTCCAGGTGTTGCGTCTTCTGGCATTTGCCAGCCTTCAGGTGAGGTAAAAGAGAGTTTCATAAGCAATTAGCTATTAGCAGAGTTTTGGTGTGTATGCAAGAAAGGCGGGGCTAGTTTTTTAAACTAACCCCGCCTCAAGTGGTTCTACTCAATTAAGAGCAGGCGGTGTTCACAACCCAGTTGGTTGGGCAGCGACGGAAGCGGAGGATTGCGCCGTATTCAGGAATCACTGGCTGAGCACCGTAGGCGAACTTGCCACGGAAGAAGCCAATGTTTTCATCAACGTTGCAAGTGCGGTCATACTTGTTGATCCAGTTGAATCGGCCAAGGTAGTCCTGAGGAGCGAATTTCATCTCCCCAGCGGCAAGCTGAGAATCAGGAATCGCAAACTTCACAACCTGCTTGGTAGCGATGATCGCATCTTCGTATTGAGCCGTGAAGTAGGCTGGATTGACGTTCGCAGGATCACCCTTGTTGGTAGCAGGGAGCATGAAGGGAACGCGCACCCAAGCGCCACCGACAAGATTCCAGCGAGCAGCAGCGATGTCGATGGTCATCTTGAAGCCGTTGAGGCTGTCAAAGGAACCAGGGGCATTGTTGAGCGCACGGACCTTTTCGGAGTCCCAGCGGATGTTCTGGATGGTCACGCCATCGGTAGCAAGCGTCTGCTGAGCCTCATCGGAGAGGACGAGTGGCAGAAGAGGCTGACCCATCTTATTGACGGAGAGGCCGTTCTGAATGTCTGCTCCATTGCGGATGAGGCTGTAGCGGATGTAATCAAGCATCTCGCGCTTCAGGGTGCCAATCGTTCCAGTGGCGAACGAAGCGGAGTTGACCGTAAGGCCAGCGTCAGCGACGTACTTGTTGGAGCAGATGGACGTGAACTGGTCGCGGCGCTGATTTTCCCACAGGTAGCGGGAGTATCCACGAAGGTTACGGATGAAGGCAGCAGCCTGCTGAACGATGTTGTAGCTCATGCGAGCATCTTCGATACAGAAGGGAGGGCTTTCGACAGCCGCAATCTTGAGTTCCATCGAGCGGCGAGTCTGCGAAGGATAGATTGTGGACACAGGAGGCTGGCAAGAACCGCCTTCGTCACCGCTACCGCCGTCATTGAAGCCGTAGGTGGTGAACGTGACATCGGAACCGAACGGCATCGCACGCTCAAATGTCAGGAAGTTCGGGGTGTCGCCCATACCATTGGGCCAGCGGGAACGCGGAACGATGGAGTCGTTCTGCCAAGGATTGCTGATGAATTGCTTCTCGGAAGGATCGTCGACGATCCGGTTTGATTCCGACTCCAAGAATTGATTAATATCTGTACATGCCATAATCTTAAGTGAGTTTAGTTGTTTTGCCTATTAGGCGGGTGTTGGAACGGGTTGCTTGTTTGAACGAAATAGATCGTAGCGGAATGCCACGACACTTGTTCTGCTTCCATTCTTGAGCCTGGAATGCCCCATTGCTGGGTTTGCCCCGTATAGGGCGCTCAGTCACCATTTCACCTAGAGAGCCTCCTAGGAGCGTTGATACACGCTTTTTAGCTCATGGCGATGATGTCACCATAAGCTCAACAGTCAAGATTATTTTACTGAAATTATACGGAGTGGGGCATTTTATCCCTTTTCTCTCTATTTTCCCACCACCACATTGGTTGCAAATTGGAAAAATGAGCAAGTCTTATCACATCCTCTTCCGTTTTTGCGGAAGAAATTGGAATGATATGATCAATCTCAACCATTGAGGTTCCGGTATAATTCTTCTCTTGAAATGATTCCCACGTCATTCCGTCATAAAATTGTGACTCAATATGAGCTTGGAGGGTTTCCCAATCACAACCAAGAATAATAGAAGTTTTGCAGTTCTTCTTAAATCCAAAACGAGAAATAGCATATAACGTTAATCGGCGCACCTTGCTGATCAGTGCATATTTTGGATCAGAAGCATATCTTGACCTCACCCATTCCCTTAAATTCTTCCGGCTTCGATCTTTGTTCGTTTCATAATACGCTCTCAAGTGCTCCTTGTTCCTCTCCCTCCAATCACGAGTCATCTGAAGGCGCTTCTCCCTATGTTTCTCCCTGCTGGCTCGATGAGACGCCTTAAATTTTTCAGGATTCTCCTCCTGCCATTTCTTCGTTCTCAATCTCTCAGCCTCCACATTCTCTTTGGCATACTTCTTCCTAGCCTGATCCTGCTTATCACAACGGCGCTGAAACTCGTCAGCAGTAACCCAAACCTCATTGCCGACATTGGAATACGAGAAAAAGATCATTCCATCATCGCGCACATCCCCACGTTTCCGAGGATTCTCCGGTTTAACAGCTTTTGCCAACTTGCGTTTTCTGTAATCGTCATTGCGACGATCTGAATCTGCCTGCCGCTTCTTGGCAGTTTCCATGGGTAGCCATATTTCACGGCCATCTCCCCTCATTCCCCAGAATACCTTACCATCTTCGCGGGTGTCCCAACGCTTCTTCTTGACCTTATCGGCCCCATCAGTGATAATAATTTCATTCTGCATGACTAGTTCTTTTAGTTGTGTTGATAGATGCCGCTAGGAACGCCAATTCCAGCGGCATTGCTTTTTTAACCCAGGATCGCTCTCTTTTCAAGAGGTTCTTGACGAATCCAAATCCATCTGCGATGTTTTCTCACGCACAAGGTTTTGTTTTCATGTGTCCCTAGTGCTAGACGCCGTGGCGAGTTGGTTGCTCCCACGGCGTTGCCCATTTCAATCCTATATGACAACCCCATCCATCTACATCCGTATCGACCAACTGCCAGTCGGCTCAAACTCCCGCTTCGAGGCACAACTCGTTATTGGCGACGACGAAACAGGCCAAGTGGCAGGCTTCAAATCTCCCGTATTTGAGTCAGAAGACGAGCATGAGCCATTCGTTGGCATGATGCAGCGAATCACGCAGGCGCTTCTTCAAGTGCGCGACTTCAAGAAGAGGGCAACTGTTGAAGACCTTCATATTCTCAACAAGCAAAGTCAGGAAGTTAAACCTGACGATACCTCGTTGATTATTATGCCGTAAGCATCACCCTTGCCGCTGGTGCGCCTGGAATCGAGCCATAATCGAATCCACGTCGTAGCCAGTAGGCAGGTTATCATTCGTGCTCACAGGCGTAGAAGTGCTAGAAGGACGAGGTGAAGCCGCAATGCGCGACTTCAGCGAAGTCTCAAGCTCAGAAATCTTGGCATTCCGTTCGTCAAGCTGACGCAACAAATGTGGAAGAATCACGCTTGCACGCGCTGCTACAGCCATGCTAGCAGGGTCTTTTCTGATCTCAGCCCTTGAGACTGCTTCCATAAGCTCCTTGTTATCTTTGAGAAAAGGAATTTTCTCTTGGAGCAGCTTATTTGCAGCTTCGGTGGCAGACGAAAATTGCTTGTCTTCATCCTCTTTGGCTCTGCGAGATTTCTCTTGCTCCATGAATGAAAGCTCCTGCTTAGCCCTGTCAGCATTCTCAAGCATGTCGGACGACTTCCTGAGAAGCGACTGAGTATTGCGGGCATGCTCCATGAGTTCAGCGGCATCTGTTGGGTGCCAGCCTTCAGTCACTTCGCGCAGTTTTTTACGCTGCTCGATAGGATCATTAATCTCCAAAACGCCTTGAAGCGTCTTTGCATCAACGTCATTTGCTCCTGCCAGAACTTCGATTGCCTGACCAATAGCGGCAGCAGGTTCGAGGATGGACTCATAGTAGGCGGTGGAGTTCTGAACATCATGGATAGAGCGAAACTGCTCATGCTCACCAAGTTTCGACTCCATCTCGGAAATACGCCTCTCGTACGCGGAAATATCCTTACCTTCAAACTCAGCAATCTTCTTCCGCATCTCTTCGATTTCGATCATCTTCTCCTGAACAGTCTTGTCCTTTTCAGGAAGCGTGTTCTTCAAGCTGTCGCGTTCTTCACGAAGCTGTTTCAACTCAGCCTTCATGTCCTTCCATGTGGAAATGGCTTCAGGAGTAGCTTTAGATCCCTTTGGAAGATCGTTTTCAGTGACTTCCTCAATCTTTTCCCCAGGCTCATCACGCTTCACATCATCCTTGGATGGCTCTGGATCAGTGGGTGCAACTTTATCCTCAACCTTGGCTTCGTTCTCTGTAGGAAGGAACGATTGGGCGCGATCCCACATGGCTTGAGCTTCTGCGGTTGCGTCGTATTCTGGTGGCTGTGTGTTTTCGGTGTCCATATATTTTACTGATGGGTCTGTTCGAGATATTTTTCGTCAATGTGGCTGTACGCTTCAAGAGTGAATGCGTCCATGTGTTGGTTGTCAGCTTGAGGTCTAAATGCCAACGCTTTCAACAATCGCAACGTGCGACGAATACCAGCCTGTCCGGCGTGGATCATAGAGATAACCATAGGAGCTTCTGCTTTGTAGTCGCGAACAAGGCCAGTCAGAATCGAATCGTTAGGCTCAGTCTTTTCTTCAATAATCGCTAGAGCTTCAATCATAACTGGGTCTTTGAGCAGTGCAGAAAGACGCCCAGGACCATCTCCATCTCTGAATTTTTCGAGTCTCGTTTTTTGTGTATTTGCTGGTATCATAGAGAACTTCTAATGGATGCCTGTTGCGCTTGATATGAAGCGCCCTTCAAGGCAATAGCGGCAGCGGCAGCGGTATCTTTCAGAGCGCGAGCTTGAGCAGCATCAGCTTGGCGTTGTTCCATCTTCACACGGAACTCCTCGGATCGTTGATCCATTTTTGCACGCCACTCAGCCATCTTCATTTCAATCTCAGACGGTCCTTGATCTTCTTGAGGTTGACCAGATGCCTCCGCCTCCATCGCCTGCTGTTTCTGTAGGTGTCGCGAGCCGTTGACAATGATCTCATTGAACTGTTGAAGTTGCTGACGGAATTGAGGAGCTTCTGGACCAGTGAACTGCTCAAGAGTCTGAGCAGCATGATCAAAGATGTTTGACATTGGCGGAACAATCTGAGCATACATCTCAGGATTCTGACCTGCTTGGTCAAACTGCTGATAAAACTCAGTCAGCTTGGCAATGTGGGTCTGCAAGTGAACGCTCTTGTTTTCGTTTGGCATAATTGCCTGAGTAGCGCCTTGAGCAAGAATTGCATTCTGAGCATCTGCAATAGCGGCATCAATTGGTGGGCGCTGATTGGCTCCAGCAGGAGTCGTAAGCTCATCAGCCATCTGCCAGCCAGCGATAGCGCCAGTGAAGTTGCGGATGAGAGTCTGCTTGCCGTATTCATCATAATACGGATACATCGGCATCAAGTTCTCGTATGCCAAACGACGTGCTGAAGGACTACCAAAGCCAATGGAACGGCTGGCTCGCGTGTAGCGCAAGTCCATGTTCTTCAATGCTTCTTCTGGAATACCATCCTCAAGGCACATTTGACGGAACTGCCAAACTTCCTCACCTCCAGGTTCACCACGTTGGTATCCAGGACGGAAGAAACGACGGCCAACTTCATTCATTAGGCGGTCAAACGGCTGCATGAACAAGTTGATGGAAGTCACAGAGAGCTGTGATGCCATTTCCATGCGAGACATCGCCTCAAACTTGGAAAGCTCCCTGCCGGTATCGAGCGTTTTGCTGCTCGTGTATTGAGCAATGTTGGTATAGACTGTCTGGCGTAGGCTCTGAACTGCTGGCTCAATATTTTGAAGCATGTTCGGCTGCGGAGTGTGCTGAATCTCAGCCCCAGGAGTCATCAGATAGAATGCGCCATAAGGAACAATTCTAAAGTTCTCAATAGCCTCTTCACTCTCAACGCGAATAATAGGCTTTGCTGTATTGGCAATATTAACCTTCTCATTTTCAAGGCGCATTAATTGATTGAATGCATTGAACATATCAGAACCAAGGCCGCGAATGCCGTGATAATTACCATTGGTGCCGATACCGCGAGTGAAGAAAGTAAACGCCTCGCTAGCATTGCGATAAAGGTGACGACGCTTGAAGAGAAAGTTCTCAGGAACGCCATCGGTAATCGGATAGCCATTCTCGGCAAAAGCGTACATGGAGTAGCTTCCATCAAGCTCCTGCACCCACATGTAAATCACTGAGATAGACGGACTCGTCTCGCCATAGGTGATGTCATTGTCTTTCCAGCGAGCTTCCCATTCCATCCAGTTGAGCATGTCTGGAATCTGCTCAGAGGCGTTCATGATTGCCTTCTTGAGTTGATCGCGATCCCATCCTTGCTCATCAGCAATATCGCCCATATTGATGTACTTCATCAAGTCAGCAGGATTTTCCAGCTTCTTGAGGCAGGCATATTGGATTTCAGCTTCGTTGGCGCGTGTCTGACGTGGAATCTTGAAGTAGGCAAGATTCGTCACGTCCCATTCCCAATTGAGAGGGTCTTGGAAGTAAGCAATACCAACACCGTGGAGAACCATGTAGTGTGGGATGTAGCTGTACTTGAAGTTGAACTGAGGCCAGCGACGAATGACGCGGCTCATATTCAGGCTCATTTTCTGCGACCATTCTTGACGCTCCTGTTCAGAACCATATTTAGTGCGAAGGTCAATCAGGCTCTCTGTGCCAGAGATAAGGTCATAGAATGCCGCGAGAGACGTATCCAGAACGGCTTTAGCATCGCCTGGATTGAAGTTGGACATGTATGCCAGACCCTGCTTGGCAAGCTGCATTTGGTCTAATGGAGGAGCGCCATCAACCATTGCCTGAACCTTTGCCATCTGCTGATTCGACTTCAAATCAGCCTGTTGAAGGCGGAACCAAAGGCTTCGAGCAGCGCCAACATCCTTGATTCGTTCGTCAAGGAATTTACCCCGGTCATCTACGACGGGAGGATTATAGGACTCAAGGGTATTTGTGGCGTCTGACATAATTAAACGAGGCTAACCCATTTAGGCGGTCCCGCAACCTTCAATCCACTTCCAGTTTCGGAACATGCTGAAACGATTTCTTCGGTCTTGAGTCCAAGCTGCTCTGCAATCTTCTTGGCTGTTAGGCGATCTTTACTAGCTTCCACAACTCCCTTGATACGGAAAGCTAGGAATCCAACAGATGGAAGCTGGCCCTCTTGTCCAGTAAGGCTTTTTGGCTCCTCAACCACCGTTTTTGGTTCAACTTTATTAGCTTCGGAAGCCTTAGTTGTAATTTTGTCAGCCAAAACCAGTTTCGCGAGACTGCCATCTTTGCAGCCGTGGATGACTACCGCATGGCCGTCATAAGGCTTGGCATGGCTCAGGTTCACATCGCCAGAAAGATCATCACAGACAATTTGTCCATTTTCTACTCGGTAGTTGCCCGTGTTCCAGTTGTGCTGGATGAGAATCGTATTGTGAGCGTGTGGAACAACCTCATAACGAAGTCGGATGTCAAAAGGCTCAAGTGGGCCAGCCCAAGGCATAGAACGATCAAGTTGACCAATGTTTGGCGAAAGAGCGCCCATCGCATGATGGTAGATGCCAGTGCCAACCATGTGAGGATCGCCAAATGACGGCTTGAGTGATCCGTCCTGCATGATGGAAAATCCACGAGTTGGAACGATTGCCCCCATGTGAGCTTTACCAGATTCGTGATGCTCACGTTGGAGCTTACTCAGCCAGCCAATTTGAATTGGCGTATTGTCCAACTCATAGAAATACCAAGGTCCAGCGGTATATTTCTCACTTACCGTCTGAGCAACAGCGCGGAAATGCTTAGCGGCAGCTTCCGTGGCTCCATTGGAGTGGAAGTCGATAATGTGAATGTCTAGGTTGGAGAATAAAGGCTTAATCTGCTCAGCAAATACGCGAGCTTCATTCTCAATTTCTAGGCGGGCAAAGATTGCACACTGGAAACCAGCATAAGGACCGAACTTCTTGAAGATTTCCGCCGTATGGGGCAGGTTTTTGGCGTCACTGGCACTAACAGGAATAGCTAAGAGCATAAGATTTCTTGGTTATAAGGGTTTGATTGAAAGTGGTCAAATAGAATTTCAAAGCAAATCTCCAATATTTCCACTCGTTAGAGTAAAGATTGGATGATCTGTGTAGCTATTCTCACGAAGGGCATCCATTGCAGCCGCCATGTTTGACATGCGTAGATTGCCACTAAAAGAGTTTGGCGCGGCTTTTACGGTAGCTTTAACAACCTCTGCTTCGGCTTGCTCATGGCTGATTCCAAGTAGCTTGGATACCTTGGATGCCACCTTTCTCACGGTGCCTTCTTGAATCCGAATGCCGCCATAGTCATAGATCCAACCGTATCCACGCCCAACTTTTGGCACAATCGTTGTGTCGAAGTTTGACCAATGAATGGCGTTAGACTTGAGGCTTTTTGCTGGAACATGAGCAACGGCTGGAAGAGTCACCGTTCCATCAAAGACATACTGAGCATTATACGCTTTTGGATAAATGCAGTCTGGAATGATGAGTGATCCCTCAAGGATTCGAGGGTGCTTCAATCCTTCGGCAATTGTCATGCACGAGCTTTGGTTGCCGATGAACAACTCACTTCCGGCAATCGCCTGTGCAACTTCCAGCATATCGTGTGTGACGATGTAGCGAACCTTGCCAAAATGATACTCAAAATCAGCGTGCTCCTGCGGCAATCCAATGAAGCACAAAAGATTTCCATAGTGTTCAACTACCTCTCTCCATGGAAAATGTGGATTATTGTAGCGAGGACTGCGATTGATGACTATGAGGCCGTTGAACTTCTTGTTTTGCTCAACTGTCAGCCACGGCTTGCTCATGTCTGGTAGCGTGTCGATGAAGTGCGTGTCAAGAGCATGCTGAGCATGGCAGGTAGCAAGATTACGTCTTCTGTCGTGCCAACTTGGCCTGAAGCCTTCTGATGCCCAAGCAATAGGCTCTCGCTTCCAGATTTTTACAGAGTTGATGTATGGTTGGGATTCGATCAGTGGCCTAATTAGCGGCAGTCTTGCAACAAAGCCCTTGGTTGATCCATTGTCGCGGGCGTAATAATCGAACGTGCCGCCGTGGTGATTGAGTGTTGCTAAGCTTACCACCGCATCACCCAAATCACCAACTCCAGAGACTCCAATAATCTCATTACGCTTCATGGATGGCATGATGTGGTCGATTAAACTCTGAGCGTTATCTTTGTGGAAGATCACAGAATCATCTCGCAGAATATGCAAATCACGCGGGAACTCGTGGAGTGTGACATCACCCCTAGAATCATAGAAGCCATACGAGTGTTGAATCAAATCAGTGAGTCCAATTTGATCTGGAAAATTGGTAGAAATCCACTCATCAAATCCGCCCGTAGTATATCCAACTGGAGCTTGCTCGTATGCGTCCGGTCCTTGTACACCAATGCCCGTAAAATTATCAAATGGTGGATTGCGAGTCTTTGGATAAAGATACAGCTTGCCCTGCTTCACATACTCATCAGTGATCGCTTTGAGCCATCCCTTCTTGATTGGAATAGAGTCGCACTCAATCCACATAAAAGCCTTACCACGCATCGCTTTGGCGCACTGCTTAAACGCTAAGTTTGCCACCTCTGGATAACGCATACCAGGAGGGTCTTGAAACGACATCGTAATTACCTCGGTGCCATCTAGTTCCTTCAAATATTGTACCAAGCGTTCAGCCTGACGTTTTTCGTGAGGCGCTATGTTGAGGACTACTGGTAGCAGTGATGTCATATTTTCTGGTAAATAATGCAAAGTTGAGCTAACCCATTGTGCATGGTCGAGTCAAAATCAGGATCATTCCACTTGTCCCAATGGAAGCCGTCTAGTTCCATACGCAGATCAACAAGGTGTAATCCAGCATCCTTGCCCATTTGCACGATGCGCTTGTAGTCGTAGTGATCGTGGTTCATCGGCTTGTCCACGCTAACAATATCCCATGATGTTTTGTGATCTGGATTAAAGCGTGCTTGATGAGAACTGCCAAAGCGGAAATCGCGGAACTTCTCATAAGCACTGTAGAGCGGAACTAGAATGTACACATATCCGCCCTCTTTGAGAACTCGGCTCCAGTTTTGAAGAGCTACTTCTGGATCGTTCATGTGCTCCAGGCAATGGGCGCTCACTACACAATCAAACGATTTGTCAGCAACGCCAGTCAGATATTGCGCGTCTCCATCAGGCAAGTCCCAACCTCGAACAGTTGATGGTGGATCAAGTTTGATGGCGTCTGGACCACAGCCAATATCAAGGACTAATCCTTTAATAAACTGATAGTCTCCATGCCTGACTCGGCACTTGTGGGATTTTGTCATTTCGTCCATATTGATATTTTGAAATTAGCTGCCCGCCGCCGCAAGAGTCTCGATCCGAGGCTGAGCCTCTTCACATAAGTTGTGTGCTCTCTTGCGCTTTTCCACCACTACTTTCTCGTCGGTAATTACCAATCCGATTTGGCGATGTACTTCGGCTAGCACAGGCGCGGCGGGCAAATTGTTACTTAGCTGCACTGACTTTAGCGCCCATGCCAACACGGGATTTCTCGCGCATCTTAGTCTGAACCTTATTGCGCCCTAATTCGCTAGCCGTTTTAGGCGTATCGGATGAAACTCGCTTCGTTGGTCGGCAATACTCGTTATCACCACCTGATCCGCAAGGCTTGCCAGTACGTTGGTCTTTCCAGTTCTCCTTCTCCCATCGCTTGAGATTGGAGCCAGCTTCAGTCTTGCGAACATTGCCGCTTTCTTTGCGGCACTTGGCAATGGCTTGAGAAGCGCGAGCCGATGGAAACACGTCGTAGCTTGCTTTGACCTTTTTGTAGCAGGAGTCTTTCATGGTAGATTGAGATTATGTTTTCCGATTTCAGTCAGGCATTTGACCAATAGAATGCAAATGAGAATGACTGACATCCAGACTGTTTCAGTATTCATGGTGTTACTTCTTCTTCACGCTTTTATTAACTTTTTGTTTCAATTTCATCAAAAACGGCATTAATGGTTACGATTCCAATGCTTTTATTTGGATTGGTTGCCTTATTGTAAATATTATTCCATTTTGCCTGAGTCGATATGATGCGTGATAATCCGTTCTTTTTTGCCTCAAGTGCAATAGCTCGACACATATCAATAACTAAATTCTCAAGGTTTTTTAAAATATGATCTCCGCAACATGTATCTTTTATGCAAAAAAAAGAAGAGATACTTGATGTAATTCCATCTGAATTATGAAGTGATGTGCCAACTGGAATACCAATACACTCAGTCAAATTGTATTGACCAAGGAGTTCTATAATTTGCTTCTCTACTTCAGTTAAATTTTCGGATTCCATGGTGTTACTTCTTCTTCACGCTTTTAGATCCCGAACATCCCCATTTCCGACGAGACAAGGAATTGGGCGAATTGGAATCAGAGCGCCAATTGCCAGCGATGTTATTGCTGCGAGCACAATACGCATCAGCACGCTTGCTGCCAATAGGGCCAATTTTGCTGCCTTTTTGGCCGTATTTTACCGTCTTTTCACGGCCAGTATCAGGATTCTTGATCGTTTTAGAGAACTTCTTTTCCATATGGTTACAAAGTTTAGATCGTTTCTTGGATGGAGTCAACTGTGCCGTCGTTGGTTGAGCCAATTAAGAGGTGTTTTATGGAAATTAAAGAATGGATAGTTTGATATTCGGGTTGGCAAGTTTAGCCACTTCAAAAAAGCTCTTTTCAATTCTGGTTTCAACATCATTCCAGATTTCGTGCAGGCTCTTTTCTTCTTCTGTGATTGGCTTTCCCCTTGGAACAAAACATACGCGATGGATTCGTAATACATGCATTGAATCATCGACTGCATCGACAATCTGTCTCGTGCTGGCAATCTGCCGTAAGCCGATTTTAGGAATCGAATACCTACGCTCGTGCCAGTCCTGCATATTTTCCCCCTTGGTTCCGATAATCAGATGCTTTGGGTTGGTGCAAATTTTGTTGTCGCAGCGATGACGAACGACCATTCCATCCTCAATTTCTCCATGATGAAGGAAATACGACACTCGATGACCTGCGTACCATGCACCCTTTACCGGAATTGCGGCATAACCTCCGGTTCCAGATGGCCCGTGCCATTCCCAGCATTGTGTAAGCCCTTTGTAATGCGGGTTGGACTGATCTGGCGCAAGCCCTCCTTCCTTATTAACAAAGGCGTCAAACAATTGACGAAGTATTTTCGCGTGTGACAAATTAACGAGTTTCATACAGATTTCAGTTATTGAAGTTGAAACAGCGGTCCAAGTAAACGCTGAACGGTTCTGGCGCTCCAATGGCGCTTCTTGCGCTCAAGGAGTGAGATGTACATGGCGCTCACACCCATAATGTTGGCAATCTGCTCTTGGGATAAGTCGTAATGCTTACGGAATAGTTTGAGAGCATCCGTCAAATCTCCATTGGCTTCAACCTGCTTAACCTCCAAGTCCGCCATTCTTTTCATAGCGCATTCGAGGCTAGATTTTACTTCGGTCCATTCGGACTCTTTTTCAGGGCAGTTATTCATTGGTGTCTTCTTTTTTATTTGGTAGCAAGTTACTTTTCCACATTGGCGGCGGGTTGAGGTAGGCGCTTGTACCCAAAATTAAGTTGTTTAACTGAAGCTCAATTGATTCTTGCGTGAACCTTGAGACAAATTTAACCACCATCTCAATCATCAGTTCCGCTTGCTCCTTTGTCCAAGTCCATTGGACAGACTCGGTTCGGAGTCGGCATCGAAGCGCCATATTCTTCCTCCAATTGAAAACTTTGGTTAAAGACTCAAAAACACAAACTGGCAGCGTTTCGGGTATTTTCACTGTTTCTGCTACTGCCAATTCTTCCAGCATGCGAATCTTCCACAACTCTTCGTGGTGTCCATGATCCTCATGTTTGATTCGTGGAGCATGACGAAAAATGCACTTTCTGGAAAAGAATGCCAAAAATGGCTCTGGATCATCAGCTTTTTCAGGTTGGCCCCACCATTTTGCAATAGCCTGCCAAATTGGCTTATGAGGTGGCGCTTTCCTACTCAGCGTGCCGCAGCACTGATTTTTCATGAATTGACTGAGCATCAACTGACACCCGCCGTCCATCCAAACAACATGATCAGGCCCCATAGCTTTTACGTCCAAACGGTTAAATTCTACACCGTCGCCAAGAACCTCGTGAATCTTATCCAAATCCCAATCCACAACACCAGCCTTGTCAGCCAAGCATTCTAGCGCCATCAAGCATGCTCGGTGCTTAAAAGACAATGAGGCGAAATCAATATCACGCCAGCGGTTGGCGTTCACTCGAATCTCTCTGGATGATTTAGCTTTTCTCACAATTCATCAATATAATCAAACTTGTTTGGAATGCAAACAAATTAAACAGATTTGTTGGTACTAACCTAGTTCCTTAACCTCTTTCTTGTTCATGTGTGTAAAGGTTATGGTACTAACCTAGTACCAACTCACCCAACCAGCCTCTCGTGCTCGTTGTTGATGGCATCCTTCTCCTCCCAAAGTTTGGCATTAGGACCACACATATCAAACCCCCTCATTGTGCCGCACATCCTTGTTCGCTCAAAAATATCAATTTTTTCCCCTGTTACGAGATCAATACTGCTAGCTGCGCCTTTGCTAGCTATAGCATCTTGATGGGTGCACGCATATGCAGTTCCATGCTCAAAAGAACGCGACACACACCACCGACAATCAACACAGAATTTAGGCGTATCCATATTATTTAGCTTTGTTAAGTTTATTTGGTTTATGCTTGTAGCAGGTCCAACGATATTTATGATCCTCGCACGGCGATCCACAGTCTGCCTCTTGATAGCATCCAGGCTCATCACAGAGCATGATGAAGCAGTCGATAGACTTGCAATCTGGACATCCGTAGCATTTCGCCGCACGCTCAAATGGATGATCTGCTTCAAGCCTCTCATTTCTGAGAAACTTGTGGTAGCACTCTTTGCATTGCAGTTTTTCGGTTTCCAGAATCATTTCTTCAACTTTCCAGCGCACTCGGCATATCCGATGATGTCAACCAAGGTGTCTCGCTTCTTGCTTGTCTTGGCTCGGCTGACTTTCAGCAGAATCATCATTTGTGCCACATCCCAAGGTTCAATGGTAGAACCTGTGTAGGCACTCCACAGATTTGCGATGCGGGAGAAAGATTCGTTCACATCGCCGTAGTCGGCTTCGCGATCTCCAGCAACAATTGCTGCGGCCTCCTCGGAGATGGATTGCTCTGGAGTCGCATACCATGAAGAAAGATCTCCATAGTCAATTATTTCACCTGAACTTGCGTAAATAGATCCACCCCATATGTATTCATCGGTAAACACAAGCAATCTGGCATCAAATGGAGCTTTTAATTCAGCCCCCTTAACGAGTTTGAATCCTGGAGGAGGCGTTGGTTTGTCGTGTTCTGTATTCATGATCATGTGATTATTAAGGTGGTATCGAAGAGAATGAATGGCGTATCGTTGAGATTCGTTAGTCATTGATGAACGGTTTGAGTTTGGCAATTGCTGCTATCTGCACGTCATTGAGCATCCACGCTGAGTCACTGTAAGGATCGTCGGCAAACGAATTGAAAACCTTTTTGAGAGCTTCGCGCATTTTCGCCACTTGTCGCAAAACGTAATCATCGGCAGGCTCTAATCCGATTGTGTCATCATTGCCGAATCCCTCTTTGCAGATTCGGGCAAGTTGATCGCGTGCCTCGTCACGCTCGCGTTCAAGTTGACGTGCAAAATCTCCTTGGACCGCATCTTTGTTGCCATACCAAGCCATGCTTGCAGCATCCGTCTCAGGTGTTGGTTTATTCATGATCATTACTTGGATTGTTTCTTGGAGCCAATCTTCCTTCCCTTTGGCAAGCAGCCACAGGACTGCACACTACCAGAGGTGAGATTTTGATAATATACCTCGGTCTTGTTTCCGCACTCGCACTGGCACAGCCAGCGGCTATTACCATGGGTGTTGCGAGATACGAGTTCGACAACAATCAAGCTGCCGAAGGTTTCGTTGATGAGTGATTTTGGTGAGCGTCCCATTAGAGTGTTAGGTTTGGATGATTGCTATCTGGCTCAATGAGGAACTCGCACTCGAAAGCGATGATAGCAGGCGGATGGATAAACGATATTAGCATCATGTCTCCACGTGGAGCGGTGCGGCGTAAACACGTCTCACAGCCTTCGCGCCAGTCCCAACTGCCGTTTTCATTGAAGCCTACGCCATCGCAACGGGCTACATCATTAGGAAGCCGAATCAAGTCGCTGTTGGTCTTCATAGGTTTCATTTCAGGTTATTCATTTTTGTTACCTCAATAAGCCCACTTGGCGTCACCAAGGATTTCGTCCGAGTCAGACCACCATTCATCCCATTGGCTATTGGTAGCCACACTCCAGGGCGGAATAGTTGCGGCTGCGTCTCTGCCAGTCAATGAAACTGGCATCCACTTGATGCGGTTATTTGGATAGATTGCGATCTGCCCATTGATGAGCTTGATGACGTTGCCCTCCTTGTGCTCTTCAAGAAGCTCTGCATCACCCACGTCCAGGAGGCCGCTGGCTTGTCCTTCTGGCAGGTGGTCGATGGTGAACCAGTAGTGACCGCCGATGGGTGGCAATCCCTTGCCAAGGTTCACCAGCACCGGCACGTCGGAGAGTTGATCCTTGCGCCAGAGTTCAATTGAGCCTGAGAGGCATTCCCACATTTGAACCTTATGCAGAGGCAGCGGTTTGTGATCGTCTTCCGGCTCATACCAATAGACGCACTGCGGGGGAATTTTGTCGAAGCATGCAGCGTATTTCTCGACCCATGCCTGGAAGCAGAATGGACGGTTACGCATCGCTCGAACAGATACAAGCCAAGCGGGTTCAAATTCGTTTTCTGGACCACCGAAGGCATCGCATCGGATGAAGACTTTAGTTTTGGGTAGGTTGATGTTTCGCATATTTTACCAGAGTTTGAGGATTAAACCGATTGCTTCAGAGCGTTGGGCTGCGGTTGCTTGTAGTGCATCCGTAGCTTTCAGACTTCTATAACCATGCACAGGGTCAATGATTAAAGCCAAATGATCACAAAAATCGTCTCTAAGATTCCATTCCTTAGACCATGTTTGTTGCTCTAACTCATGCACCGCGTTAAGGTCGTTGAAGTAGTCGGGAATTTCCTCAAAACCAATATGTTTCGGGTGATTTTTATGCCCCCAGCATTTACGTCCATCTAGCCACGGCTCTTCTTGTATAAATCCAGCAGCCTCCGCCAGCTTAATTCGTTTTTCTTCTTGTGTGAGTTTCATATCGTCACCAACCATCGCACACCGATTCTGTCGATGCAACAAATACAATAAGATATAATTGTTTAATTAAGTTGTTAGCAGAGAGTAGTCGAGTTTCACTTCTCCAGTATAGCCGCGCTGGATATGAACAGCACCGAGGCTGAATCCAGTTTGAGGCCATGGTTTAGGCGGTGTTGGAACAAAGAGGATTTCCTTCATTCCGAATCCAGCCTCCAACATGTCGGACTGACGCGCCCGCATAAAAAAAGCATTCACGAGACAGAGGAAGACAACATTGCTAGATACCTCCATCGACTTTTGGAGAAATGTCCTGAGTTTTGACCAAGGCGGGTTGGTGATAGTCCAGCATACAGGTTCTTGCCAAGATTGGTTCAAGAAGTCAGCACCAGCGTCGATCTCATACCACTCCACAAACCCGTTTGTTGCGTATGGAAGCATGGCATCGTAGAAAGCTCCCTTTCCTCGGCATGGGTCAAGCAGCATACCGCTGGGGTTAAAGTGCTTCACAATCTGCTTCGCCAGTTCAGGTGGAGTATATACCCTGTCATTGCCGCCTTTTGGGGCCAGTGGTCGGTTGCTCATATTGGTAAGTGTAAGGTTTGAATTGCGCAAATACAAATACTATAAGATATTTATCCTCTCAGCCAAATCGCAAGCTCATCCTTCATCGCTAGCTTGACGTAGAAATCCGTTGGCTTCTGGCCCTTGTAGGTGAGTCCTTTGACCCGGCAACGAGCGATACAGCGCCAGAGACGTTGATCGTTGAGGATGAGTTTTTTAGCTTCTGATACCACAGGCTTCTTGGAATCAGTCAGCATCGCCTCAAGCTCAGCCAAATCGCCAATAGGCTCTTCAACAGCAGTTGGGCTTTCTGGCTTCACATCCACTGCTTTACCGCGCAGTAGATCAGTTCTAAGGCATCCACAGGAAAGGGACTTGCCCGTTGTGAGAGCGGTGTAGAACACGTTCTGCTTGATGCGTCCACAATCGCACTGGCACCTCCAGGTTGAAGATCCTTTTCTACCCGTTGGAACATGGGAGAGAACCGTCCAGCGACCAAAGCGTTTGCCCGTGAGGTTTTTGAAGTTGGGATGGAATGATGAAATCATCGTCAGAAACGATAGCTAAGTAAACGGACAGAATCAAATGGTATAAGAAATAATTTAGAGGGAGAAATTGTTGGGGATGATTTTACAGAAAAGACCCCTGGGGTAGGCTAGTTTTCAGGAGAAGATGGGGTGGCCTTTGGCTTCCTACCCCTAGCGATGCAGCCACAGGAGTTGATCTTCAGCAGCTTGAGGTTCTGATACATCACCTCAACAGATCCTCCACAATCGCATTTACATAGCCATCGGCTATTTCCGTGTTGATTACGGGAGACAATTGAGGTGACGACTAGCTTACCGTAGCGGTTTCCGAGAAGAGAAATGGGTGATCTTGGCATATTGTAGAAGTATTATTTGACTGATGTTGATAGATATTGTAGAAGATTATTAATTTATGCAAGCTAATAAATCACGCGCACTGCCAGAAGAGGTTTGGAATGAAATTAAAAGCAAGCACCTTGGCGGTGTCAGGCTTCGCTCATTGGCAAGAATGTATAAAGTGTCAGAGAGCACTGTCCTATCCCGTGCATTTCGTCATAGATGGAGCGATGAAGCTAGGATGTTCAAGAAGGTTTGCCGCGATCACCATTGTAGGTACAAAGATTGCCCTACCAACTGCGGAATCGCATCACTTTGGAGAACCAACATAGATCAAGCCAAAAAGCGTCGAATCCAAAAGTCCATGGCACGCCACAGGAAAGCAAAAAGATTGCAACAATTGCTAAACAGGCCAGCACCAAGGGTTAAGCTGTGCGCTTTTTGCCAAAAGGAAATGACATCGCTAAAGTATAAGTTTTGTTCCAGTATTTGCCAAAATGGTCACAGGCTTGCAAAAAAGCCACCGCCAAAGCCAAGAGAATTAAGGTTGAAGGGTGGCCCACCAAAGAAGCCGAATCCACCAAGGAAATGCCCGCGATGTGAGTGTGAGTTTACCTCCAGGCACCCATCATCAAAAACTCGTTTCTGCTCAAGAATATGCTCTGGAGTCAGAAGTAAAAAGGCAAAGCCGCCACCAATTGAGGGCAATTGCGTTATATGCTCCGCTCATATTGTATTCCCAAAGATCAAGTTTTGTTCCAGCGTGTGCCGTAAAAAGCATGAAAAAATCATGGATAAAAAGTTGGGCAGAAAAAGAAAAAAGAAGCCAAAACCAAGGAAGATAATTACGATCAAGCCATGTGGCATCTGTGGCAATGAGTTTCAGCCAAAGTCGTTCAGGAATCTTTTTTGTTCCAACAAATGCCATAATAAAAACGACAGAAACAAAAGAAGAATCAAAGAGCGCGGAAAGAAAAGACCACCACATCAACGCATCAAGAACCGCCTATCTGGAAGGCTTCGTGAGCTTCTTCGTCGCAAAGGACAACAAAAGAAGAATGCCATCAGTAGCTACATGGGTTGTACTCCAATGGAAATGCTACGACACGTTGAGTCTCAATTCACCAAGGGAATGACATGGGAGACGTATGGCGTCTTTGGATGGCACTTGGATCACATTATCCCATGCGAGCGATTTGATCTCACCAACGAAGATCATTGCCGAGTGTGCTTTAATTGGCGCAATATTAGGCCACTATGGGGTGAGGATAATTGGAATAGGCAAGAGATGCTAACCCTTGACGAGGCGCTAAATATCGACCCTGAGCTTGTGAGGATGGTTAAAGATATTGGAGTGAGGCTTTGGTAGAAGAATTAATACTGTGGGAGAATTGGTTAGAAACTAGAAGAATCAAGTGTGGATACTCCTGTGGTGGGAGTGAATTTATACGCTACGCACGGGCCGACCGCCCGGTGCCTACTGCTACCCGACCCGTGGCTACCGCTCTACGCTGCTGGCTACCGCTACCGCTCTACGCTGCTGCCGCTGGCTACCGCTGCCAGCTAGCGCGGTAGCAACCCCATGCCTTGCTGGAATCAAAGGGAAATCAGGCCGGGAATGGCGTGGTAAAGTTATAGGTTTGAACAATCCACATATATCCAAGTTGGACATCACTGATAATCAGTGCTTTACACATCATGCACCTTGTCAGTCTCAATAGCAGGATCAAAATGCGGTGAAAAATCCATCGGCTGAGAACTGAGCACATTAACTTGCACGGCCTGCGCCTGATCCATGCCGCTGGCTTTAGCCACGATGTCCATCAGTGCCTTTACATCCTGCCACGATTGCACATCCGGCGGAGCAGCATTGGCCTGCTTTAGCCCTTTTCCTGCGATTTGAAGGGCTAGAAGGCGGTTATCCTCTCCTAGTCTGGCGATATTCTCCGACACGCTAGAGGCTGCTTTCTGTGCAATTGCAGTGATTTCGGGCGGGTTCTTACATTCACTTACAGCTTGAGCTTTTGCCTTGGTTACTGCCGACCATACCTCATCCCTGAATCTGCGTTGGTGAATGGCATTCTTTTCGATTCCGAATTGCTCCGCCAGTTCATTATCTGGCACGCCACGAATCGACGCTGCTTTGATTGCGTCCCATTCGGCTTGGCTCAATATTGCTTCAGGCATGGTCTTATTTCTTCACTTTGTTACACAAAGCATTCCGCTAAAGCCCTCTTTTCTCAACTCTTTTTTCAATATGTCCGTTTTATCCCTTGCAATGTGTCCGCTTTATGTTATCTTCTTGTCGTTAGGAAAACCCACCGCAAAAAAATATGTCTCTCAAAAACTACACCTTCCTCCGTCTCCGCTCCCTTGGTTACTCTCCAAGGGAGGCTTTGCGCATCTTGCAAGTTGCTACCCGCTCCCGCTTGGAATGGGAAGAAAGCATAAACCTTTGCCTAGAGTGTCACGGCAAGGGGCCAATTTTCTATGTTCCGCAGAATTGCCTAGCATAGTTCACACGGGGGGCCGCGCATCTCACACGCGGAAACAAAACAAAAAACGCAACGCAATATGACAAAAAAAGAAATCATTCAAAAGATTCGTCAATTAATGGCGGAGAACCGCAGAATTTGGGTGCTTAATTCATGCTTTCGCGAACCGGCATTCATTAATGAGCAAGAAGCATACATGCTACGGATGGAGCTTGAGCGTCGTTTCGGGATGAACCGCGAAACAATCAATCAAGAAATCTTTGCATAAGAAAGCCAAAACACAATATGACACCGCACGAAACACCTGCCGCAATGATCGCCATGCTCCTAGCTTGGATTCTTGGAACCATAACCCTTTTCGCCGTAGCAATAATGCTGTGGTACTAACCAGAAACCAAAAACGATAAAAATACACCATGAAAACAGAATTTGTGAAAATGACAGATAGAGAAGCCATGACAGCGGCAATAGAATCCGCAGAAAGGTGCGCGGCTCTTTTCGCACAAAGTCTCCAAACTTTGGCAGATTACACTTCAGTTAGAATGCGTAACATGCCAGAAACCAGCGGAATATTGGACGACATAACCAAGGTTTCACCCAGTCTTCCAACTATGCTTAAAAGCCTGTCCGCCATTGATGTAAAAATGCGCAAAGTACTCCTATGAATTCATGAAAACAAAACTGAAAAAAGTCCGGCATTATGAAGGCATCGCATAGACCGCGCCAGCGCCCTCTCCTTTGCGGGGAGGGTGCAAGCGTGAGCTAACCGCCACGAACGAACCAAAAACAAAACATGAAAACAGAACCAAACAACCTACGCCTTCACTATCTAGCAGCCTCGCGACATCGCCAGCGGCAGCAATTCCATCGCCAAGTCATTCTGTGGCTTTGGCTTTTCGCTATCGCTGGCATTCTCGCCGGATGCGCTGCGTCTGCGCTGTGAAGATCAAGAAACCAAAACCAAAACCAAAAACGAAAGACAAAAACACATGAAATACCTGAAAACAAAAGAAGGCTCCATCATCGAAACCGATTCTATAGAATACTGGACTGAATGCGAAAAACTCACGCAAAAGGAGGGTAAACAGCTTTACCGTGAGCAACGGGCCGAGACTTTGCGTAAATGGATTAAGCCCGGTGACACGGTCTCTTGTATTCTTCGCAACGTTTCAAGCTCCGGCATGAGTCGCCGTATCAGCCTTGTAATCACAAACAAGGAAACGGGAGAAATTCAGGACATTAGCGGATTTGCCGCCACAGTTTTGGACTATCGCCGGAATGATCGTGACGGCTCGCTTGTGGTGGGCGGCTGCGGAATGGATATGGGCTTCGCTTGCGTCTATAATCTTGGCAGGCGCTTGTTCCGTGATGGATTCGGGGAGCTTGGAAGCAACGGCATAATCAAAGACCTACGGCCAGCAACAAAGGAAAAAGCGGCGGAAGCTGTGGCGGCTGGCTACACATTCAGGGGCCGCAATGGCAACGGCTCCGGCTGGGATAATGACGGCGGCTATGCCCTTAATTATCGCTGGCTTTGATTTGCTTCCTTGTCTTCCCTTTCCACACGAGAGGGAAGCAAAGGGCGCAAACCCTAGCCTTGCAAGGTTGCCCATCTTGCATGGACTCAAACCGGGCACCACATAACCAAAAACGAAAACATATGATCCTAAATCACAACGCACAGGAATTCTGTGCTGTTAACAAAATAGTCGGCCTTGCCATCGACCGCTTGCCATCCGGTCAAGTAATCGCGTGCGAGGTCCGAAAAGATGAAGCTGGCGAGCTTCGCGTGCCCATCGCTCGAATGAGTCTAGAAGACCTCTATGCCCTTGCCGCTCGCTTGCACTTGGAAATCTTGCCTTCCAAGTTCGCGAGCCGTCAAGAAATGGACAGCCACCGGGCGCACGTTCGCAGACTTGCGGAACGCTCAAACGAAGCGGCGGAGCTTCGCGGATCAAAGCAAACGCCAGCATGGGCCGTACCGGATAAAGCCTGAATCCTGCCCGCTTGCTATCTATGCGGCATCGCTAGCCGCCCAGATGGCAAGAGGGCGCGATTATGCGCCGATAAAACAAATAGAACACTATGCCAAGAGAACCCATGGAAGAAGAGACGCCGAAAACTTTGCGCCGTTTATATTTAAGACTTCGCAAGAATGGCACAAGATTAGATCGAGCAATAACGATGTCAGAGCTTTGGAATCAGGCCACGAATCCATCCATTCTACGGCTTGAATGTGAGCACAAGCAATGCTCTCGTGTTGCGAGAGTGTGCAAGGCCACAATCAAACGTTATAATCTGCCAGTACGAGAATTGAGCAATGGAACATTGCTTGCCATCGGATGAGTGACACCGACAAGCTCGCTGCTTTCTTCGCTCTCCTGGCACAACGCCAGCGGGAGCACGAAGCGCGACAGGCGCAGGAAAGACGCGAGGCCGAGGATCGCAAACTTGCCAAGCTAAAACCCTGGTGGCAGGAGCCGTGAAAATCATCTACTAGGGCCGAAAAACCATTTGCACAAAACGGACAATTAGACAAAAGTTAAGAACCATATGACAACCGAAGCAGATTCAGAACTGGTGAAGACATTCACCGAACGATATGAACGAGCCGAAAAACTGCTCGAAACCATTCTTGAAAGTGCCGCAAAACAATACAAGGACGGCGCTTCTCGAAGAGTCGCCAAAATCGGCACCATGAAAGCCATCATCATGCGTTGGGCTGCTCGTGAACCTGAGTGCATGGAATCCCTCGAATACCTTTCAGTCCACTAATATGAACCTCGCAGCACTACTCAAAAAACACCTCGATGAAGGTCCGCACGGATCGGCAACTAAAATGGCTCGACTTATCGGCACTGATCGCCAGCGCCTTTACGAATGGGCCAGTGGCAAAGTGAAGCCGCGCAAAGAAACGGTGCCAACGATTGTGGAATACTTGCAATCGTTAAAAGCGCCGAAAAAGCAACTGGACAAAGCGGACAAATCAGACTAACATTACAACTCAACCCGATACAATATGAATACAAGAGACGCACTAAATGAACTGGCCGATGCAGCCTATAAAAACGCATCAGACAAAGGATTCCATGACGCGGATTACGAATACTCTTCCGTCGAACTTTACTCCAAGTGGACAGCAAACCTGCATGGAGAAGTTAGCGAACTTTGGGAAGCGGCACGCAAGGGCCATCTTGAAAGCCAGTGCGACAAAGATTGCCCGCTTACCTGCGAAGAAGAGGAATTCGCAGACATTATTATCCGTGTTTTGGATTCGTCTAAAGCTCGTGGCATCGACATCGGAAGAGCCGTCGACGTGAAGATGGCCTACAACGCAGGCCGCGAATATATGCACGGAAAACTGGCATGAAAATCGACCGCACTCCAGGCGTCATCGCCGCACTTGATTACCTTGGCATTGATGTTGGCACCATGCCAGTCATTGGCCGCACTAACCATCCATTTCCAAAGCGCAAACCGGATAACTGGAAGAGCATTATAGCAGCATTCAAACTTAGGTTCAGTTAATTTCTCACCCAATGAAAAAACTTTAGCAGTTCATCACAATAAAATGCAGCGAGAAAGCGATGCTGGGAAGACTACCTCCGTTTTACGGTGGAGATTGCAAGGCTAGTAAGTATCTAATAGATCGTCGATGGATAAGAAGCTGCACTGCTAATTAATTTCTCACCCACATACAAAACACATGAGCGACAACATAGAAACAAAACCAACGATTAAGCAGCCGACTCTTAAAGAGATGATCGGTGGAGAAAAGTTCCGCGAGCAAGTAGCTCTGGCATTGCCGAAGCACATGACTCCTGAGCGGTTCTCACGCATTGCTCTCACAGCATTGCAGCGAACTCCAAAGTTGCAGGATTGCACGCAGGCAAGCCTATTCAAATGCTTGCTAGACCTTTCTGCCGCAGGTCTTGAGCCAGATGGACGACGTGCTTATCTGATCCCATACGGATCTGAATGCACTCTGATTCTTTCATATATGGGCATGATCGAGCTTGTTCGTCGCTCTGGCGATGTTGTTAGCATTCGCTCTGAACTCGTGTGCGAGAATGACGAATTCACATGGGAGAATGGCAAGATCACGCACAAGGTAGAGTGGCGCAAACCTCGTGGAGAAATCCAGGCTGTGTACGCAGAAGCTGTGCTCAAGTCCGGTGAGACTCAAACCGCTACAATGACCAAGGATGAGGTGGATGCCATCCGCAAGCGTTCACGCTCTGGTAACTCTGGTCCATGGGTTACGGATTACGGTGAGATGGCAAAGAAGACCACTTTGCGCCGACTGTGCAAACTGCTGCCGCTTGCTAGCGAGATCGCAGAGCACATCGAGAAAGATGGCGATGTCGTTCTTGAACGCGACATAACTCCAAAACCAACAGCAAGCCTTGCGCTTCCTTCAATGCAGGAGGTTGCGGAATGATCATTAAAAACGACACAGAATACCGCGCTTATAACGCCCTCAACTTCTCTTCTATAAAGGGAATTTTGAATTCACCGCTGCATTACCAAACTGCTTTGAAAGCTCCCAAAAAAGAGCCATCAAAGTCTATGTTTCTAGGAACGATGGTACATTCAAAAGTTCTTGAAAAGCGCGAAGAAAATTATGCAGTGATGCCACTTGATTTGGATGGCAGAACCACTGCTGGTAAGGCGTGGAAAGCAGCCAACGATAACAAAACTTGCATCACTCAAGACGATTACGCGCAATACAAGCGCATGGTTGGTGCCATTGAATCCAATGCTGATGTGCAATACCTGCTTTCAAAAGCTGTTGATTGCGAAATTGGAATCGTCCAGAAGTATCGAGATGCTTCAATCAAAGGTAAGATTGATTGTCTAATCAAAGATGAGTCTGGTAAATACTGCATCCTCGACCTTAAAACTACACAGAGTTGCGATCCTAACGAGTTCTCTCGTAGTGCATGCAGCTACAAGTATTTTATGCAGGCAGTCTGGTATCAGTCGCTTGTGGCGCTAGAATACGAACTCGATTATCAGGTGCCGTATTATTGGGTGTGCGTTGAGTCAACAGAGGCGGCTGATGTTTGCATCTTCCAACCTCCTGCTGACGGTCTTGAGCTTGGTCAAAAGCAGATGGAAAAAGCGTTAGAACTTCACGCTGAATGCACAAAAACTGGCAAGTGGCCTGGATTTGGCGGCGGGATTATAGAGTTAGACATACCCATTTGGGAAAAACGGAAATACGGATTGATTTAACAACAGGAAATTACTACACTTACTTTTATGCCGACACCAATCATCGCAAAAATCGACGTTAAAAAAATCAACAAAGAGTGGCTTTTTGCTGGAGCAAAAGGAACCTACCTTGACACAGTGATCTACGAAAATGACAACGTGGATCAATATGGAAACAGTCATGTGATTAAACAGAACCCGCCACAAGAAGCTCGTGCGCAAGGGGCAAAACCTGTCATCATTGGCAATTGCAAATGGATGCCGCAAAAAGGTGGTTCTCAGTCCGCACCAAGAACTGCTGTCCCAGCTAAGCAGCACCCACTGATGCAGGATAACGAACCCGACGAAACCATTCCCTGGTAATCTAAATCAACAAGCCCGTTGGCCGAGGGTTATATCGGCCACACTTTTTATATGAAACTTACTCTTGAACCAACAATCAATCCTCCGCGAGAAGGCATACCATCACCAACGATCTCAATCGAGATTCCAGATGATGACATGACATGCCGAGCCACAATTATGGACTTGGTGTTTCCATTGCTCAATGCTGCATATCCAAGCAGCAACGTGCGTAATTATTTCAACACAGACGAGATTGACGTATGAATCAAAACAAAGAAAAGATCGCACTGTTTGACGACGCAATCGTCTATCACTCCTGCAAAGAAGAAATCAGCAAGGCTGAATCCGAATGGATTGAGTGGGCCAGGATTCGCGTGATTGAATTGGAAATGGAGGGGTAATGTGACTCTAAATTACCATGGAATCTTGCGACATTTCCCAAATGCCAGTCCCGATCTGCTCGCTTACAATTCCAAGCAAGTTACCATCATGGAACGAGATTCTAGGGATGCACCATTGGGCAAGAAAAAAGTTCAAGGATCAACTAGCCAAAGAATTCTTGTCCGTGTTACGAGCGTCCGCAAGCGACTCATTGACGAAGACAATTTGTGCGAAAAATACCATGTCGATTTATGCAGATACGCTGGAATCATATCTGGCGACGAAGCAAGCAAAACAAAAATTGAGACAATCCAACGCAAGGCAGAAAAAGGCGAAGAAGAGCAAGTAATCATCGAGGTTTACCAATAATGCCCAACTCAAAACAACCATCCGCAGAATGCCGCCTTCACAATCAACTGGCTCGCACTCTTAATAACACGAAGGCATCTAGGGATGAAACTACCCAAGTCCTCATTCACCTGCTAGCCGTTCAAATCGCCAGCTACGATCCACTCACGCGCTATGCAATCTGGGAATGTGCTGTCGATACACTGGACGACATGGTTGAGGACATCGCAGCAGAGATCGACGCACACTTTATCAATAACGGAATATGAATACACCAGAGACAGATGCGGCTGAGAAAATGGCTTTTGCCCAAGAATACATGGTTCCTACAGACTTCGCCCGTCAACTTGAACTAGAGCGCAATGAAGCACGTCGAGAGGCTGCCAAATGGAAGGCCAACCACGACAACCAAGTCGCGATCAAGTCTGTGCTTATCCAACGGCCAGACCTCGGTGATAGAGCGCAGCGGATCGAGGCTTTGATAAAGGAGAATGAAGCAATGCGCGAAACTCGCGCTGAACTAAACCAACGCCTTCAGGAGCGCCAGGAGAGCTTCCAAGCGCAACTGATCCGCATCGAGGATATATGGCGTGGGAAGCTGGCCGAATCGCGCAAGGATGCAGACAGGCTCTACAATTGCCTGCTTGAAGCTCAATTTGGCGAATCCTTGGACATTGCCTATGTGCAGAATGTGCTGGCTCAACACGAAGAACTAGCCGCGATTGGGTAGTTTTTGTTGACTCTCTTGGCAACTTGGATCAAAGTTGTGTGTCGAATACGACAAATCATTGTTGAGGCCAATGATTGCAGAAATAAATTTACCCCCTTCAAGCCACCTTTGTTCGCATTGGTGGGCCTCACTTGAAGGGGGAATTTTATGTCTGTATGCACAACTGGTACGCAAATCTCCTCCTTGATCACCGATGGCTAGCGAAGCGCAAAGAAGCACTCCATCATGATCAATATACCTGTCAGAATTGCGGCAGGAAAAACCCAGAAGTAACGCTTTGCGTCCACCATCTTGGATACGTTACTGGTTGGATGCCGTGGGATTACCCATTGACGCTTCTTCAAACACTGTGCCTCGGTTGTCATGATGAAGTTCACGCAGGACAGAAGCCGCATTATGTCATTTGTACCACTTGTGGAGGTCTAACGCCAGATTCAAAAGCCAACGGAAGAAATGACAAGCACGAGTGGATTTGCGAGGATTGCATACAAAAACAAGCAGTTGAAGAAATTGCCATGAAAACTGCATTTGTTTACCTTATGAAGAACACTAGAAATGGTTTTATTAAAATTGGATTTAGTAAAAATCCTAAATTTAGAGAAAAAACTCTTCAGTCTGAGGAACCTGAAATTGAATTGCTGGCTTCTATTGAGGGCACTATCGACCTTGAGAAGGAGCTACATGCTAGATTTTCAGCCTATCGAATCAGGGGAGAATGGTTCCGATTAAGCGAGTTTGAAATAGAAGACGCTAAGCAATACGTCATTTTTCACCAGGGTAGTAGAAAGCCATCAGGAGGCAAATTATGAGCCTTAAAGCCATCAATAAATTTAAGATGTGTAAGATGTCTCCAACTCAAAAATTGGTGATGCTTTGCCTGTGTGATTGCCACAATCAAGAGTCTGAGAGATGTGATCCAAGCGTGTCGCTCATCATGAGTTTTACAGGGCTTTCAAACCGGGCTGTAGCTACCGCTTTGAAGGATTTGGAACGTCTAAAACACATCAAGATTAACCGTGGAAACGGGTTTAAATCATCTTACAACATTGACATAACCAGTGAACCTCCTGCGGTGGTTGATTTAGCCGAACCAGTGAACGTCGTTCCACAACCAGTGAACCTGCCGCACCCCCGCAGCACGTTCACTAGTGAACCTCCTGCCATAACCAGTGAACCTCCTGCTGGGGCACCAGTGAACCTCCTGCCTAAACCAGTGAACCTCGTTCACACAAACAGAGAAGAACAGAGAATTAAACAGAGAATAACCGGAAGTACAGACAGGCTTGATTCGCCATTGTTTGAAGAAACCGACTCACACGACTTTCGATCAACCATGGCAGAATGGTTTGAGGACAAGTCACAACGCAAACAGCGTTACACGCATCGTGGATGGAGGGCGCTCTTGACCACCTGTCGGCAAAAACCAATCGGCGTGTTGCGATGCGCTGTGAACAAGGCCATGTCGGGAGGCTGGCAAGGCATCCATTTTGATAAAATATCAGCCGAAGATGCGGCTGCTTTCGAGCCAACTTCAACAATTGCATTTGCCGATCCAATCAAGGACAACCCTAATTTTATGGAATTTCAAGAGTGGTTTGAAAAGCTTCCTCCAGAGCCAGAATCGACCATAGATGTCGATTTCAACAAAGTTTTGGAATCATACCGTGAAAATAATTCACCAGATGCCTCTATTTCGCACACAGATGGCCCTCAGAGCGTCGAGGAGGTGTCAGTATGGTAACGGTAGCTGATATTAGCCAAAAGCTCTCAAATAAGGCTTTAGAGGTCTGTAAGCTTCTTCTTCCTGGCGGCAAAGAAGATGGACAGTTTTGGGTGTGTGGAGACATTGCTGGATCGCCAGGAAAAAGCCTGAAGGTGGCTTTTGTTGGCAGTTACGTTGGAAACTGGCGAGATTGGGCTGATGATTCCAATAAAGGCGATCTTCTCGATTTGTGGCGCATCACAAAAGGAATTACAGCGGCACAAGCCATCAAGGAGGCTAAACATTACCTTGGTATTAATGATCCAGTCGATGCAAAAAAGAAGGATTACCGCAAGCCTGTAAATTCCATACCTGAACTTGCCACAGAGGGTAGAGGTGTTGTATATCTCACAGGTTCTAGGCATTTGAAGATTGACATCATACGGAAATTTAAGGTTGAGGGAGTCCGCGAAAGACAGGCTATTGTTTTTCCATGCTACGCGCCAGATGGCGAGTTGATCAATCGTTCATATCGTACTCTTACTGAACCTAAGCAGGTGTGGCAGGAAAAAGATTGCGCCCCATGTATGTTTGGATGGCATGCACTCAATGAACAAGCATATAAGGATAAAACAGTTCTCATTTGCGAGGGTCAAATCGACTGCATGACGTGGACTCAATGGGGAGTCGATTCTATCTCTATTCCTAATGGCACCGGCACATCATGGGTTGAGTATGAGTGGGATAATCTAGCTCCATTTGACACAATTTATCTGGCATTTGATCAAGACAAAGCCGGAAGAGAATTAACCGACAAGATCATCCAGCGTCTAGGTAAGCATCGTTGCATGATTGTCTCAATGCCCAAAAAGGATGCGAACGATTGTCTAAAATCTGGCTACACTCAAAAGGATGCTTTAGATTGGATTGGAAATGCCAAGATGGCTGCAATCCATAAATTCGTGCGTGGCGATGAGTTGGAGGAACGTGTTGTAGCTTCATACACCCCCAAGGAGGAAGCCTTTACATTGCCATTTTTTAAGGGCGATTGGCATGAGGGTACTGGGTTTTATTTTCGACCAGGAGAATTGACAGTATGGGGCGGCTTAGCCTTTGCTGGCAAGAGTACTATGCTTAACTTTTTGAAGGCAAACGTAGTCAGTAAAAGGAGATATATTTTTGAGGCAACCATGGAGATGTTGGTTGAGAATCAAATCGGCAGGTTGGCAAAGGTTTGTATGGGTCATGAGATCAACGAGCCGAAGTTGCGTCGATTCTGTCAAGAAATAGGTAGGTATCTTCTATTTGCTGATGTCGTTGGAAGTATAGCAATGGAAGAGTTGATGGAAATGCTATGGTTTGCCAATCGTAGATATGGATGCACAGATTTCATCATTGACTCAATGATGAGAATTAAAGGTCAAGCTGACATGGAAAAGCAGGCTGAAATCGTGAACACTCTGCAAAATTTTGTCAAGGAAAGCGGCAGTCATGTGCATCTCGTATGTCATTTTCGCAAGCCAGTTGAAGGCGAAAGACCAACAATGTATCACGTCAAGGGATCATCTGCACTCATCGACAATCCAGACAATGTTGCAATTATCATTAGAAATAAGGCGAAGGATGACGCTATCAAGGCTGGTAAATCTCGCGAGATAATCGACGCTATGCACGACACTGAAGTGATTATTGAGAAGCAGCGCGTTAGTGGTTGGGTAGGAAGCTTCAAGTTGAAGTACCATAAAAATACCTTTTCTTTTTCAGCGGCATCAAAATGAAGTTTTGAAATCCCACTTGCATCTCAACCAAAAACGGACGTATAGTTAGATACAGAATATGAAAACCATTGATGAACTGGAAAAGATGCTACTCGAACTCTCATGGGTTCCAGTTGATAAACGCCTGCCAACCATTGAAGACGCCAACAAATACGGCGACGTAGATTGGTCCGATGGCGATGACATCTGGGAAGGTGCGTATGACCGTGGATACGATCACGCAACGCATTGGAGAAAGATTATGCTTCCGAATGCTAAAGTAGAAGCTCACCGCGAATGAATACAGAATCCAAAAACAATGTTGTCAGCGTTTCATCAGAAGCCTTGTTGGGCCGGATGCTTTTTGTCTATGCGCTTAACGGAGTGATTAAATGCTTATCCGCTGACGAAATCCGCCAGTTTGAATCTGCGATGTTGGATGTTGGATGGAAGCATACAGCAACCATTGACCCTGCGCGATGGATTGAAGCGATGGCAAACGGGAAGGCTGAACCTTCTGACATGCTGGATGAACTACAATTTTGTCCGACTGACAATCAAGCGTAGGCTCCAGCGGAAGTTTAACTACTTCATCCAACAAGGATTTAATTGACAAACCCGAACCGATACAGGATAATGAAAAATGAACTCAAAAATCAACACGCCGTTCTCCTTGGAAGTCTTGGAGGCAAAGCAAGCTCAAAGGTTAGAAGCAAAAGAAAGACTGCGGCCTCACGCGAAAACGGTAAAAAGGGTGGGAGGCCAAGGAAAAATGTTTTGCCAGAATGATTTTGAAGGCAAGCAATTTGGATTTTTAACTCCACTTGGAAGGTCTGAATCAAAATCAAAGTACGGAGTTGTGTGGAGATTCAAATGCAAATGTGGCAATGAGGTTGAGAAGATAGCTCACAGTGTTTTTTTTTCTGGAGGGGTGAGAAGCTGTGGCTGTTACGTAGCACCTATTAGGGAGGCTTAAAGCACGGCCTTCATGGCCACTATCTATATAACCAATGGTGCGGTATTATAGGAAGATGCACCAATCCAAATAATTCAAGATGGGAGTCTTATGGAGGAAGAGGTATTTGCATCTCTCCAGAGTGGAGAAATGATCCTCAAAAGTTTTTAGACTACATGGGTCCAAGACCTTCCGTAAATCATTCTATCGACAGAATAGACAATGATAAGGGTTACGAACCTGGGAATTTGAGATGGGCTGATAGAAAGACTCAGCAAAGAAATCGAAGAGCCAATGTTGTTATTGAATACAATGGTCAAAAAATGTGCGTAACTGAATGGGCTGAAAAAATAGGATTAGAATATAGCTGCTTGAGCGCAAGGCTCAAAAGAGGATGGAAACTTGAAAGGGCCATGTCATCAAAAAGTTATAAATTTGAACAATGCAATCACCGCATCCAGCAAGGATGATCAGTTGGCCAAAGTGGCCTAAGTTCAGGCTCGTCCATATCCTTTTTTCTTATCCATATTTTCATTGGCAGCAGGCAATGGCACACGGCGCAGTTCTTCAATAGCGGATCGCTAGGCGTATGCCGACTCGTCAAAAATGAGTTGATATGACCAACTAGACTCCTAGTTGAGCAAGATACGCAGAACTCCACAATCTTATCCGTGTTCTTCGGGCATGTCGCGCAAATAGCCGCTCTTCGATTCGCCTCCTCTTGATCCACAAGCTCGCCAGCCAAGTAAGGTTTTACGGCGGAGTTGTAGAATCGCTTCATCATCTGAAACGCTCCAATTTTAGCTTCGCTGTCAGGATCACGCTCGACACACAAGTCAGGACGATGCTGGCAAAATGCTTCCTGCATGATGAGGCCAAGATTCGCTGGAATCTCAATGCCATTTCCTTCCAGGTGCTCTTGAACTGACTTCGCTAGATCACGCCAGCCGTATCTGACGAACACCGTGTTTGTGGATTCGACGTGGTAGAAGAAGCCGTATGTATCGCCAGTGATGACAGCCGTTGGAAATAGCTCACGCAGCTTCGCGTGGTTAAATTCCTTTGGGATGGTGTTTTTGCGGATGAGTTCTTGCATCACGTTGCAGGTTGATAGCCCCTATAGACCTTCTTGAGCGCCCTATCGCGCACTTCGTCAGCTTTGTCCAACAAGAATGCTCTAGCGCGTTCTGTGGGCATCTGGAGCGCACGCTGACCATATCGCAGAAGCATTTGCTTGTAGCCCTTGCCAGTTTCAAGGCTGTAGTTGTCGGCTTCTTCCTGCGTGAGTGAGCGACGACGAGCGCCCTTGCCAACCATGCGGTGTTCGGCATTGGCAGGAGTCAGCCAAATTCCACGGGAATTGAGAGCGCCAAGAACCTTGTAGGCAGGATCGGTTGGCTTCACCATGAACTCGCGGCTTCCAGGATACACATTGCGTTGGATTTGCTGCCCCAAGATGTCGTAGTACTCCTTGCCTTCGTAGCGACGGTAAACAGGGATGTGCGAGGCTGTTTTCTCCCATAGCGTTTCGTATTTACGCAGATTTGGATCTTGCGCGTAGTCGATGTCCTTCAAGAATCGAGGAACGAAGCCGCCAGCGTAGCTCGACATCACCTTGGCAAAACGCTCCATGCGTTTCTCGTTGGGGTCTTTGCTGGACAGGCTGTTGCCGAATAGCTCTTGGAACTGGGAAAGAGCAGGAATGTCAGCGGCAGCAGCAGCGCCAGACATTGCGGCACTTGCCATAATTTGAGCCACGTTTTTGTCATTCCATTGATCTGGGGAGAAGCGGATCAAGTCAGAAAGACTTCCGATAGCTGCAAGCGCAGATGAAATAGGCCAGTTGGCGTAATTGAACACCTTGCCATTGATGCCGATAGTGTACTCTTTCTCGCCAGCGGCCAGCTTCTGCTGCTTCTTCTCAGGTGTGAGGTTACCCCAGCTACCATTGATGAACCAACCACGCTTCTCGTCATCTGGCTCGTCTGCGATGGCCTTGAGGATTTGGTAGCCAGCAACGGATAGCATCACTCCAATGAGCTGATTGCGCCGAATTGAGTCGATGAATGCTTCTTTTCCACTGATGCGATTAGGATCAAATTCAGCCTCAAATGCGCGAGCGAAACCAATGCCTGGAATGAAGCTCAGACCTTGGTTGAATTTGTTGCCAGCGAAACGTGCAAATCGAACACCGCCAAAGTTGGCTGCATTGTAAGCAGCGAACTGCATGAAGTAGGCGAATGCCAACTCAAGTCCAGAAAGAATCCTATCGCCATTCTGTGCTGAGTCATTCCATCCGCGTTGAGCTTGTTTCAGGAATCTATCAGCACCTGCTTCAGCATTGGTCACAAGCGATCTGATCGCACGATAGCCGACACCACCAAGTCCAGATGGATCAAGCGTCATGGCACCTTGTTGACCGAAGAAGTTGGCGTTCTCGGACACGTTGCCAAGTTTATCCAGTTCTGCCATCATGTCGGCCAGAGCGTAGGAATCAAGAATAGCCTTGTCGCGTGCAGACTTGGGAGGTGTTCCGCCGAAGTCTTTCTGAATAATGGTGTCCTTGTAAGGCTTCAAATTAGACTTCTTCTCCATTTCAGCAATCTTAGCTGGATCGAGTCCAATCTGGCGGAATACGATGGAAAGCGAGCCTTCCTTGGTGAGTCCACTATTGAATACGTCGAGAGCAGTCAGTAAACGGCTAACTGTCCGCATAAACAAGCCTGCGCTCTTGACGAGAATCTTGTCAGACTTCGCCATTTGTTCTGCCAGCTTGTTGCTCTTGCCGATATTGCCCCATTGCATGTTCTCGGTCACATCGTTCATAGATGGATCAAGAAACACTGGATCACCACTAACAAGGTATTGCCACGCGATACGGGCTTGGCGTCCATAGGCACTCAGCAATCGAGCGAGTGTTTTGTATGCACCAGCAAGCTCAGATGGAAGCTGTTTTGGATTGGTGAATCCAGCGATGAACACGCGAGATAATGCCGTTGAAAGCTCGAATGCACCGCTGGCAACAGCAAGACCAATTGAGACGATAGTATTTGGACCAGAGAGCACACTGGAAACCCAGAAGTCAGCGAGCATCTTTACCACTGGAATCTTGAGTTCGCCTTGCAGCACCTCAAGCAGCTTGTAGGCCGCAACTTGGCGCTTCACAGCGTTCAATCCTTCGTCTTGAAGAACCTCAATAAGCGAATTGATCTTCTCGCGCTCAGTCTCGGTGAACTCGGACTTGATGCCGAATTTCTCTGCCATGCGCTTTGCCAGTTCATCGTTATCAAAGATGCCAAGATTGATGTCCTCAACGATACGCATCCGTTGCGCTTGAAGAGCTTTAGCGCCTTCTTTGCTGAGATTCTTCTTGGCCTCTTCTGCGCGAATCATACGCTCAAGCATACCATCTAGGATACGAGTGCGATTGGATTCCCATGCTTCCGCGAACAAGTCTGCGAGACGTGCCTTTTGCTCTGGCGTTGCGTTCTTGAGTTCTTCGTTGGCAGAGATGGCGTCAAAGATGCGCTGACGGTATTCTTCAACTGTTTTTGCGCTTTGGGAGAGAAGCTGACGCCAAGGGATAGGCGTCCTGAGAGGAATTTCCTCGCCACGGCGCATGTTATTGATCTCATTGATCATTCGTCGCAGGGCTTTTGGGCCTTGCAGAATGTTGAATGCAGCCATTGCTTCGAGATCAGTCTTTTCGCGCTCAGCAGTCTTGAATAGGCGTTCAGCCACATCAGGCGAAACATCCAATTTAGCGAGGCGTTCAGCAAACTTTGATTTCTCAACTGGATCAGAAACTTGATCTTTGAAAGCCTTGTTAATGGAGTCACCAGATGTTGATTTTGATAGGTCTTTGGAACCTTGGCGCAACCTTTCCTCAGTAGAGTAAATAAGTCTGGATGCTTGTTTGTCGGCAATCTCAACTCGGCGCTTCTCGATTTTGAATTTCTTCATTCGAGCCAAGTCGGCACGCTCTCTGGATGCGGTTAGGAATAAGCGTTCAGAGACCTCTTCACCAACCTTGAGTGCGTCCAATCGTTCTGCGAATTGCTCAAATGATACAGGGTTTTTAACCTGATCTCTAAATGCTCGAATGATGGAGTCTTTTTGCTCCTTCTTTGACATTCCTTCAGGTGGATTCTTGAATCCTTGGCGATACAATTCCTCAAAGCGATAGACGATTTGAGATGCCTTGTTTTCGGCAATCTCAATTTCGTTGGCGATCTCTTCTGCTGTTGGCTCAATAGGTTGACCTTCTGCAACACGTTTCTCCACCGTGTCGATAATCTCCTTGCGCTTCTTGCGCTTTTTCTTCTCTGTTGGCGTATCGTTTGGAGATTCCTCTCCAAGCAACTTGCCCATAATAGAGCGAAACTCAGCCAAGTCTTTTGCCTCCGCCGTCGCTGCTTCCTCATCCGACATTTGCAGAATGGCGTTAAGCTCGCTTCGCTCTGCATCTGTCATGGATGCCTTAGCATTTGCTACCTTCATATCCTTGCGACGTTTGTAGAAAGCAAATCTACGAACCAGCATCTTTGCCCTTTCCCACAAGGTCTTATCTCCACCTTCAAATACCTGTTCACCTTCCTTGATCAATGCCCACTCATCATTATTGACGGCATCCTGAGCTATCTCATCCGCCGCCTGCTGATTGGCCTTATCAGAATTCTCATACGAGTTTTGCGTGAAGCTAGTCGCATTCTCACTTCCAAAGTTGGAAATAAGGATATTAGTTCTAGCCTCCTTCATCACCTTCTCTGCGATTTCACGAATGAACATCCAGCTATAACGAGCCTTGTTCACAAGATAGCGTCGTTGTCCAAGGTGTTGACCTTTCTTGCTACCTACTCCTTGCCAGAATGCAGATAGGCGCTCGCTAAGTTTGGATAGTTGCTTCTTTCTGTCTGGAGACTTCGCCTTGCGTGCAGCATTGTCCACACGTTGACGGACTTCGATAGTCAGAGCGTCTTGGGCCATCAAGTCTTGCTCAATGCCAATGCTTTCAAGGAACACTGGCGAGATGACTGAGTTGGCAATATCATCAAGTGAAACGCCTTCCTTCTCAAGGTTGTTGACGTATTTTATGGCAGCGTCGCTGTATTCTTCAGCAGATTTTACCGCGCGATCAATTGGCATGAAGTTTGTGAACTGAACACCTCCAAACGGAGCCTTAGCCTTTCCAGTGTTCGCGGCATCAACTTCCTTCCTGTAATCTTCCGTGGCCTGACTATCCACAATAGACGCCATCGCTCTTGTCTGGAATCCAGACGGTGGCATAACGATGACAGAACCAGCGCGTTCGCCTTCGGTGGTAAAGGTAGCAAATGGAGACTCACCTTCAATCAACAGCGCCCCACTGTCCTCATACAGCCCTTGCAAAATGCGGCTGAACTCGGTTTCCGTCACATCAGGCATCGACTGCTTCACAATGCTGAAAAGCTCGTCTAGCGGCACCGATGGGCCATTTGTCTTTGGAGCAATATCGTATGCTGCACGAATAGTAGAACGCACTTCCTTGTCGCGTTCGTCGTAGTCAGTGTTGCGAGCTACTTCAGCGCCACTGTTGAATGCGGCATCGTTGGGGGAATCGTAGGTGACTTTGGATGCTTTTGCTTGGCTTGGTAACTTGGTAACTATAGCGCCATTGGCTGCAATGTTTGCCTTAACTACCACAAACTCATCGCCCAATCTCTCTTTAAGATAATCAACAAGTTCGTTCCCATCGAAACCTTTTTGGAATGTGTCTCCTTGCTTCTTTTTGATAACGATAGACTTAGGCTCTACGCCAGTTTCTCCACTGGCGCGATCAACATCTCCACTCCACTTGCGAACGCCTATAATAGCCTTCCCACCATCATTTAAAAGTGATCCAATTTGATCTACAATTGCATCTCTGATATTCTTTGGGACGACGTTTAGTACGTTAAGGTTTACAATGCCGTCATACTTTTCCGTAATTTGACTGGAATCGGTAAATGTTGGCGGCTGATTTCCCTTCCATCTTTCAGGATTGACCTCAAACGAATCAACATTGGCGATTTCTTCGCGCATGGCATCTGATCCAAGACCCAATCCAGCGCCATAATCAAGAACTCGGATGTTTGGCGACTTGTTAGCAAGGAGTATATTGGCCGCTTTTTGATACGATCCAACAGTTGTCGCAACTTGAGTGGTTCCAGACTGAGGCTCGTATGGAATGCTCGAAAGGCCAGCGTTTACAATTGCATTTTGAACTTGGTTTCCACCAAGCATTACAATCGCATCCTCTTTAGATATATTTTCGCTTGAGTATGGTTCTATTGCCGCTCGTTGCTCTGGCGTAAATTTACGACGCGCCTCAACATCTCTAGCTTCAATTTCGCCAGCCAGTCGCTTATATTTAGCTGTTGGCTCATCCTTCTTGCCGTCGATATAGCTCTTCAGCAGTTCAGCGTCGATCTCATCGAGGTCTTTCTTTGTGCTACGCTTGGCGAGTTTGATCGCGGACTGAGCGAACTTTAGTTTGTAAGGAGGGCCAGCAAGGAACCTAGCGGCAGCGTCAATATCTCCTTCAAACTGAAATGAAGCAGTGCGGAGTAGTGATCTAGCATCCGCCACTGCCTTACGCATAGCGTCCCGCTTCTTGACCGAGTTCGCCTCTGTCTCAAACTGAGATGGAGAACCACCTTCAGCAAACCCTTCAATCTTTTGAATGGCGTGCTGTACTTCGTGCATGATCGTCCCAACACCTCCCCTAAACATGAAGAGTTCACTTCTAGGATCGACGTTAAAGTATCCTTGAGGATTAAATGAAGCGACATTTTGTGTCGGAAGTTTAGCTCCCCAAACTTCACGATTCCTTAAATTAGGATATGCCTCAAACAGAGCGGGATGGTCGATGACTTCTCCAAGGGTTAGCTTCTTGCCGATTGCTGGAAGCCTGCGGAGTTTCGCCTCGTTATCAGGCACCTCAAACCGCATCTTCCCGTCATATTTGCCGGGGAACCAGCCAGTGACAGCGCGAATCTCTTCGCTCGTTTTGCCTGCTGCGGCCATCGCTTTAGCTGTATCCAACGAGTCGCGCATGAACTGACGACGCTCTTCGGGAAGATTTTCAATGGAGGTTTCGCCTGCATAACTCATCCGCACGCCACCACCATTCACCAGCATGTCAGCATTAGCCTTCTCCGAATTCTTCAAGCTATTGCGAATCAAGCGGAAAACGTCTTTGTAGTCCTTCAAGGTAGGCTCACTCGTTTTGCCAGTGATCTTCTGCCAGATGCCACGCAGGAATTGCATAAACTCTGCCAAAATGCCATCACGCGGGATTTCAGTCATTGAGTCGAAGTCGCGAGTCATCGCTTCTTCAAGGATGCTGAAGTAGCTCACCTGATTCGTGCGCCAGTCTGCATACTCGCTGTAGGATTCAGCAAGCGAATCAAGCTCCTGTGGAGAATACATCCGGCGAAGGAACGCGAAGATCTGCATCTTCTCCTTCATCGACAAGAAGAACATGCCCTTGTGGATGTTCTCATGAAGGATGACGCGACGAACCGCTGCCACTTCTGGCGTAGTTCCTTGAAGATTGGCTAGCTTGCGATCAAGATCTGAAACGCCTACGTTGTCCGTGAAGACAATCGGCTGTCCATTTTCCGACATGCCTTCGATTTTTGAGTTGGCGCTTACTGCTGCCCAAGTCTCAGGATAACGAACGCGATTAGCTGGATCAGCAAGGAAGTCCTTGGATGTGCCAATCCAGGTGAAGAGCACGTTTGGAATCTCGCCCGAACGGTTGAGAATCGCGACAGCTTGATTGGCGTCAGTTGCCTTGACGGTGCCCTGAACGACGTTCGTGCGCGTTTTCTGAATGAGCGAGTTGAGCGTTTTGAGGTTTAGCTCTTCGCGCTTCTTTTGTGCGGCCTCTGCTTTGGCTTGCTCCTTCTCGTCACGCTCGATTTCTTTGGCGAGCTTAGCATCGGCTGCATCACGCTTAGCTTGAGCTTTAGCTGGTGATGATGCTGAAATAGAATCAAGCCATGATGCAAGTGTCTCGTTTGGTGAGAAACTACCACGAACCGAATCCCATAACTTTTTGAGCTTTTGTGCCAACTCAGAAAAGAAATTGTCAACTAGGCTCCTTGGAGCATCCCTAGTTGCCGCCCATTTTGCCGTCTCATCACCAAACCATTCGCTAAACTTTGAGCGATATGCCTCCCATTGAGATACGCGCTGCTCTTGGGGGAATGGAGCGTTTGGGTTCATCCAGTCTGCATCAGTCATCCACTCCCATATACGGCGCTGGTCCGCCACAGATGGAATACCTTCTGATCCGTATTTACTATTGAACCAATTTGTATATTCAGCCTCAATCGCTTTCTTTGTGGCTTCTGGAGCGTTTGCATATTCAAGCTCCATTATAGCGTGACCAATCTCATGCGCCATAGCAGACGGTGTTGCTTTACTGCTGACAGCTATTGTTTTATCTGAGCGTGTCCAGATGCCACCGATATTACCACCTTCTAAAGCTGATTGCGTATTCTTCTTGTTTGCCATGTAAACAAGCTGATCAAGACGATTAGCTTTTCCAGATGCCACCTTCTTCTCCCACTCTGCATCAAGGCGCTCCATAGATTCCTCAATAGTGATAGCTTGAACTCCAGCTTTTTTGAGTGATGGGAATAATGCAATTAAGGCATTGCCATAGCCAATAGGGTCTAATACTGGCTGTTGATCTTTACTTGCGGCATCTGCAATGTCCGCTTTTTCGTTTGACTCTATAGCAGTTGTAGCAGATTCTTGCTCAACAGCAGGGATCGACCCCTCTGCTGGTTGTTGAACAACACTGGCTACCGCCGCTTCCTTAGCCAAGGGAGCGGCGGTTTCTGTTGGTGTGGCTACCGTTGTGGTTTGGGGGGATGGAGCTAGGAAGGTCGCTTTCACGGCCTGTGCAGCAGAGGGCGCTGCCTTAACTGGTGTTGCATTAATGAGCCTGTCCAGTTCTGGCAGGGTTTCGTCCTGAAGGTATGTAACCACATCCTTGAGCCTTGCCGTTTCGCCTGACGGAAACTTCTTCTCAGTAGCTCTTTTCTGCGCCGGAGTCTTTGCTCCCATGGATGCGCGAGTGGATGCTCCAATACGCTCTTTAACATCCATTAGCAGGTTGTATGCCGCGTCAAACTTAGCTTGCGCTTCATCCTTACTGGTAGTGAAAATTGGTATGAGATTACGAAGCTCAGGATGTGGTGGTTCAAACTGAGGGTGACCAACAACAACATTGCTAAATGTCTGTCCAGAATCTACATTTTCACCTCTTTTGGCAGCTTCAATTCTGGCAATTCGACTTTCCATTGCTGCGTCTGAACGACCAGACTCACGACGCATTTTAGCTATGTCCTTGAGCATCTCAAAGCCGTCATTATCCTGAATCAAAGGATCAACATCCCGCTCCATGGCGCTGCCTCCCGGCATGACCGTGCCTTCGGTAGCGGTCGTCGGCGTCCCTTGCGGGGTAATTGGTTTGGCTACTTCTTCTTGGATTTGACCTTCTGTGGCAACTTCTTGAGGCTGGGCGTTTCCTTGGCCCAGTCCTTGCAGTTCCATTTCGGGTCTTTCTTGGCGTAGCAAGCCTTCATCTGTGATTTGCTCTTGAATGGCATTTGGCGTTGTTTCTATGGGTTGATTTTGAATCGCCTCACCCGCCCCTGCACCTGCTTCCGCAGTTGGGGGCGGCACTGGCATTTCAATCTGCTCCATTGCTGGAGAAGGTGTTTTTGATCCAGTGTAGCGGTCTCCGTATTTGGCGACCAACTGCTTATTGATTCGCTCAATTTCTGGAGCGGCCTTTGCGGCAAACTGCTCTCGTGTTTTGGGAGCTTCACCAATGTTGTTGATAGCCTCCATGGCCGTCTCATCAAATGGAACGCCACTCATGCCAGCATAATTCCATGGAACATCTTTAATATTTCCAGTGCGTGCAATATCGAAACGCCCACCAACCTTGGCATTAAACTGAGCATCTTTTGCTGGACCGCTCTCGAATGGATTTAGGAGACTTCCAATTTCAGATTCAATCTTGGACGCAAGACTATTGGCGGCATCTTTATGACCAACATAAACAGTGAAATCAGACCCTTCTTCTGGTGATCCACCGCTTAGAAGTTTATACTGACCTTTGTGGTTTTTATGCAACCACTCATCAACTGCCTGATAGTTCTCTGGAGTGACGGAAAGATGCAGCTTCCACCCTCCATTTTTAGCAAAATCATTGTTAGCAACTACGTCGGTAACACGAGGGCCGCTTGTTTTTCCATCTGGCTTCTGCTGTATGGCCGCCTGTAAACGCGGCAAATTAACAGGTGTTTCTACGGTAGGAGCAACAGTTGGCTCCAGCAACTCAGCAGGCGCTTGTGGTTCTTGTGCAAGCGGTTGCTCTGGAGTGGGCGCTTCCAATTGTACTTGGCGTTCTGCGGCTGCTTTGGCTTGAGCGGCTTGTTCCTGAGCCAGCATTTGAGCGGCTTTATCAGCAGCACCTTCAGCTTGAGTTTTGAGCAGATTTTCATTAAGCTCCACGAAGGCAGTAGTTGAGCTTGAGACATTAGGAGATGTCGCGTTAGCTTTTACCACTAGCTCTTTGGGGATGACTTGGCTTGGTGGCTCTGGCGATGGTGGAGCAATAACCGCTGTTTTTCCCTGTGGATCAACCACTGTGGTTCCGCCAGCGTTCATATTGACGAGCTTTTCGTCGTCTGTCTGATCTGGGACTGTATCAACAGCATCCACATTATCTTCTGCAACGAACGCTTTTTGAATGTCAGTCTGCCTCTCTGGAGGAGTTCGGCCAAGTTTGTTGATCGCGCCAAACATTGCGCCACCAACACCCTCCCAAAGAGCAGCTTCACCAGCGCCCTCAAACAAACCTGGAGCTTCAACGCCAGTGGGAGCAGTAAGCAGAGTTGAGAGATTGCTGAGAACTTGCGTGGAACCGCCTTCAGCAGCTTCTTGGGCTGCGCTCATGCGGATACCTGGAATTACTCTGCCAGCAGCATCTTCAACACCTCCAAGCAAGCGACGGGCGGCAGACGTTTCAAGCGCAGAGCCGAATGGAAGCATTTCTGGAGCAAGTTCAGATATGCCACCGCCAAGAAGATTCAAATACCCTTCAGCGCCAGTGATGCCAAGACGCTCATTTTCGGCAGCTTTAGCAGCAGCGCCTTGAGCAAACCCTGTGCCGTATAGGGCAGATTTAGCGCCAGCTTGAATGGCTTGATTTGTGAGAGCTTGCCTAGCGGCAGCAGAACCGGCAGCGGCGGCACGTTCAGCGCCTAGAGCTTTACCAGCAAGTCCACCAACGCCACTTGTGCCGATGATGCTAGCCACATTACCAGCCACATTTGCCACTTTGGCAGGAATGCCTTGCTCGTAAATTGGATTGACTGGCGCGATGTATTCCAGCCCTTCGCGAGCAGATTCGCCAAGATTGCTGATTGGCTCGATGCCAGTCAGAGCACCAACGCCCTCCAATGTGCCTGGAACAATTTCACCGAATCCACGGGCAGCACTTCCGAGTGTGGAGGTGACTATTCCTTGACCAGAATCGTCTGGAGTTTGCCAAAAGTCATCAAAAACAGCTTTTTGTGTCTGTGGCGAGAACGCTTTAAATTCAGGATCAGAAGATATTTCTCGTTCAAAAAATCCCTGCTTAACCAAAGCCCTTCCCTGTTCGGAAAGTTCTTGATATTCTGGATCGCGTGTAATCTCGTGCCAAGTAGCCATAACCTACTGTGGCACCGGAACTTTCTTGTTCAAGAAGTTTACAGCTTTATCAACCTCTTCACGCGGAACATTGGCGTTGTTCTGAACGGTTGTTTGAACCACGCCTCTTTTGCTTAAAAAATCTTTTGCCCATTCTTCAAGAAGCTCTCGATAACCAACTTGCTGGGTTCCCAAAAATCCAAGTAAGCGGCGATTCTCTCCAGGCTCCCTGAAAACTGTTCGATTGGTCATCATTTCACCAATTGGAATGCCAGCTTTTTGCAAAACTTCCCAAGTAGCTGGAATGGTTCCATACTCAGGATTATTGATGATGTTTTCGCTTGGTTTGAGGACGGCTTTGGCAAAAGACTCCAATTGATTGACTGATGTGCCTGGATAAACCTTATCTGGAACCACTTTTGCAATCTTGCTTCCAATATCTTGTTTGGCATTTTCCCAAGCAGGAGCAATGGCTTTATTGGAAGCCTCCCGAGCTTGTGCCTCTTGAATAAACTGCTGCTGTTGAGAATATGGAATATTAGCAAGCTGCGTGTTGAAATCTGGAACGCTTGGAGCGGTTGGCTGCTGAACTGGAGCCTGAGCCTGTGGCAACGTGCTAGCCAATATCGAAGCTGGCAATGCTGCTGGCGAGAATGGAGTTGCGGCAGATGCCATGCCAGTAAGTGCCGAACTTGCGGCTGCGGCAGATGGACTCACCTGCTGCTGAGTGGCCGGTGCGGCTGGAACTCCTTTAGACTCCATGAAATTGAAGTAATCATTATTAGCCTTTTCCCAAGCAGCCTCAGCATCAAGATATTTTTTGCTTTCAGGGTCTAATCCTTGAGCATCATACTGTTTAAGTTGATTCTCGCGAGCTTCCTTGATCTTCTCAAAGCGGCGTTCTTCTTCGGAAATGGCACCGCTACGAGTTCCGGTTCCGCGAGTTCCTTTGCCAGCCATTCTAACCTTGCCTTCCTCAATCGAAATTTGTTCCCGAGTCGAATTGCGAGGAAGTTTTTCAGGAGGAACACCAAAAGCTATTGCTCGATTTCTGGCGTCAATGATTTCTTGAGCAGCCCTCGCTTCAGCTTCCATGCGAGCCTTAGCAGCAATCGCTTCAGCTTCAGCTCTCTGCTGCTTCGCCTGCTGATAACCCTTGTATTGATTTTCATACAGTCCAGCCACAGTGCTAAATCGATGATCGCTAAATGCCAAAGGATTGCGAGTCGCCAGATCGCGATATTTCACCGCAAAATCATCGCTCTCAGGGTTGAGATTGCCGCCAGCTAGTTCGCTTGCCGCACGTTCAACCTGCGCCTCAATCTCCTGCTTCTTTCGCAGGTCGTTGGCTTTTTGCGCGATGTCGTCGTAGGCAAGTTGAGCTTTTTGAGCTTCAAATACTGGAGCTTGGCGTTGTAGGCTACGAAGCTGATCTATTGCTGCCGCACCCTTGTAAAAATCCTCAACCTCACGATCAAGTGATGCCACGCCGGTAGATTTCCGAGTTTGGTTAAAAACTGGATTGGCGGGTGCCTGAGCAGGCATTCCAATGTAGTCGGCAAGGTCAATGACTGGCATAAATTAAGCAGATGTGCGTTCTTTCCAGAGAGCTTCAGCGGCTTTTCTCGCTTCATACTCATCCATTTGACGCGGTGGCATTGGAAGGCCATTCTTCATAGCCTCAAAGACTCGTTCCGTGCCTGCGTCTGAGCCTTTCGGAATGGCCTTGGCGGCTTGTATCCGAATACCCCTGGCATCAGTCTTTCCAGTGTCTAATACATACGCATACTTGTTGTCCTTACCTTGACGGACGGCGGCAGAACCGAAAAACTGATCTTTTGTTCTGCCATCGAAGGTTGCAGGTTTGCGATCACCAGTTGGAATAACTGCGCTTCCAGTTCCGTAGCGGCTGGTAACAACGCGCTGTTGAGGACCGTAGGAGGCAATGACTCCTCCGGTTGGACGCTGTTGAAGCTGAGTTAGTCCAGTGTCCGTGAATGAATCTGAAACTGGCATTGGGATACCCAATTCAGACGCCCTAGTCCTCAATTTGTCATTTGCGTCCCACTCATCAGCAGGCACATACGAACGCACACCTTGTTCCTCCTGCTCACGCATCTTCATTCGAGCAGCGCCACCAGCATTAATCAACCTTTCACGAGCGGCCTGTAGAAGCTGTCCAGCGGTTGAGATTTGTGGCTTCCTGAATCCTTCTGGAACTAATACTTGAGATGGTACTTCTGCGGGAGAAGATCCTCGCATTACCGTTGATAAAACGTTTTTAATTTGAGATAGATTCATTAGCGGTAAATTGTAAAGGATGGGTTTTGGTTGAACGCTGGATTTATCGGAGCCATAGGCATCGCGCCAACTTGTGGCTGCATCGCTCCAAAAACTGAATTGCGGGCCATCTGTTGAGGCTGAGAGAGTCCTTTAGACTGCATATCAGATTGAGCAAATGGAGAAAGAGCTTGGTCAACCTTGCGTGATTCAAGGCGAAGCTGTCGCTCAGCGATGCGGTCAGGAGAGTTACGAGAGCGTCCAACTGGCGTTGAGCGTTGCAGCGATGGCGGCAGCAGCTCATTGTAATTTTGCTGCATGTTTGCCAACTCACCCTTACTAGCTTGTCCTGTATTGAGACTGTATGCTGATGGAAGAGTTTGCTTCTTCTTGAAATCATTAAGACCTGATCTGAGTGGTTCGTATGCCATAATTATCGAGTTTGTGGAGTTTGTCCGGCTGAGAAGGACCAGTCCATTGCCATTTTAGGACGGATAGCTCCTCGGTTTTGTTTCAGCCCTTGGTTAAGAACTTCGTAGCACTTCTGCCAGAAAAGCTGCGACTGTTGAAGCTCTGTGGCTCCACTGTCTTCAAGCTGAATCGCCTTCATTGCAAATTTCAGCGCACCAATGTTATCCGGCCAGATCAAATCAGTTTCTTGAATGAGTCGAACAAAACGACGCTTACAAAGGCATCGAAGCACTGGCTTATTGTCTGGACTAGCCTCGATTGTGCCAACCTTGTAACGACGATAAATAGGATTCGTTTCACTTGGCTCATAGACGGAAAGCTCAGTCGGAGTGCCAGAAACAACAACCGACAGCGTGACGTTGCCGGTAGTGAGAGGCTTGACCACCTGAGTAACGAACATCTGAACAGCAGTTGTAGCCGTTGGATTTGCGAGCGTTAGGTCAATACCCTCAACACCGTTAGCATCGAAAATGGTGTTGCCGTTTGCATCGTGACCATATAGTCGCACCACTTGACCAACATCGTTTGCGTCAGCGATAGTGAGGCGGATCAATCCTGCGTCAGCTTGATACTCCTGCGTGCAAACATCGCCTTGATCCAAGATGATGCGAAGATCTCTCGTCGTCTCGTCAATGTAGCCAGGGCCAGAAGTCATGAACTCCTGCATGCGTGAGAATGGCATCGTTGGCCAATTGACGCGAGTGACGCCAACAATGGACTCGTAGCGCCTTGGAAGGGTAATGTAGCCAGTAGTGGACGGATAATCCACTTGGCCGTACATATTCTTCCACAAACCAGAGTTGATGATCCTCTCGACTCCCTGATTGAGAATCGGTAGGAAAAGCTCTGAATTAGGATTGCCAGGGAAGATGGCGTTGCCAATCATTGACCTGACATCCGCAACTGTTAGGCCGGTAGACATCTCCACCGATTCTAACCGTTATGGCTGGATGGGCAAGGGGGATTTTTCGATACTATTCAATCCACTTCCCAGCCTGGCATTTTTCTGTTTTCAGCCACCATTTTAACTTGGCGGATTTGTGGGCAGCGTAAACGCATTACCAAGAACGGCTTTGAAAATAGCCAGCTTGACCACATCCTCACCAAGCTCAGAAATCCAATGCTGTGTCATTTCTACCATCATCGGGTGGTTGATGTTGCGGTAAATCTCCAGCCAACCTGTATAGTAGTTGTGCAGCTTGTCATCAATCGTGAGTGGGAAAGTTCGCTTCGGCCAGTTGAAACGGTGATTCCATCCCATCTTTGGATGGCAGATAACCTTACCGCCATTGTGACGAACCATCTCAGCCATATACCATTCCTCGCCACCAAAGCCTCGGAATCCTTGATTGATTACAGGAGCGTTGGCACGGATAAACGAAAAGCATCCCATTCCTTGGGCTGGAATCTCAAAAGGCTCGCCTGACTTCAAGCCTTCCTTATTGTCGCCCCAAATGCCAAAGTCGTGACCTCGCCACACTGGGTCGATTTGCTCACTTGTGGCTTTCAGACTGTCGTATAGAAGTGGCCCCGTAAGCATGTTTTTTGAGTCTGGATTCTGCGACCAGTATTCCATCATGGCAGCGATGAATCCAGGTTGTAGCAGAACATGGCAATCAAGACCAAGGATCACATCACCAGTAGCAAGATTAAATGCGTCATATTTTACGAAGCTACTTTGACGATCCGTGACATCAACAACCCGCATGTTTGGAACATCTTTAGCGAAGTGCTTGATTTGCCTTCCATGATCACTGTCAGGATTATTGTCGAGAATCAGAAATTCAGTGTTCTCTGGAAGGTCTTGGTATATTCGGAGTGATTGAACGGAAAAAAAAAATTCCATCGAAATCATCGAAGGTTGCCATTGATATAGTTAGTTTTAATTGATTCATATTTTTGTAAAGACCATCCCAGTGTTTCTCATAAACTCACGCCTCATAGTTGAGTTTTCTCGAATCTGTTGAGTGAGTTCGATGTCCAACTCGTATCCGCATGACGTTATTTTGTCAATCCAGTATTCAGAAGGCTGGCAATTAACATGATGAAATCCTTTCTTTCCTGGCAACGCATGAGTCATGCAGATAGCCTTTTTAGCCAACTTGAATGCAGCTAAGATATTCGGAACATGCTGTTCATCAACGTGCTCCACGAACTCAACGGACCATACTAAATCTCGGTGATGTGTCATTAACGGCCCTTTTGTGAAGTCGTGAGTTATCACATTTTCATTTGAGCAGGATTGGTCCCCGTCAACTCTAGTCCATGACACACCAATTAGCTCACACACCTTTTTCATTCCGCCTGGACCACAACCAATATCTAGAATGGATTTAATGTCTAATCTTTGCTTTAACAAAGCTAAAGACCCATCATCAACATGAGTTATATTACAATGCCCTCCAAGATGATTTTGATTCAATTTAATATCCTCCCAAGGACAAATGAAGCAAAGCTAAGTTCATCAGGCAATGGGAAAAGTTCTTTTGATGACGCGAAAACCTTTACAATATCAGCAATTTTACCCAAGTTTGTCATCTTGTGAAAGCAATATTTCCACACAAGGAAGTCGAGAAATTTTGATTTGTATGATTTGTCGCATTCCTGAATTCGCGATGGTATTAATCGCCCCGTGTATTGTGTTACTCCAGACTGCCAAAAGTAACCTGGAGCATATTGCACAACATGTTTACCTGCTGCAATGGCATCTACAACGAATGTTGAGTTATAAACCAAGACAAATTCAGCCTTATCAACGATAGAAATATCCACATGGCCGCACTGGCTTCCGTGTTTATTTGCTATACCTCGAACTATTTCAAGTTCAGACGCATTACCCATCACCACCGGATGAAGTTTTATAAATGCTTTACCCTTGTAGTATGAGCAAGCCTCATCCAAGAATTTGTGATAATCCCCAGTTGATCCAGCATTCCAAATACTTCTATCGCCAGGATGTTGCGCGGCAATTACAATACCATCCCATTCGACTTTCTCATGAGACTGTCTAAACTTGGACATAGTTAATCCTCTTTTCTGCATTTCAGAAAAAGAAACTTTGGCATCGTATGATTCAATAATTCCGCGAGCCATTGGAAAATTGAATGAAGCCTTCTCGTAAAGTCCCATTGAGTCGATGTGAATTCCATCCCAAAAGAAACCAGTCTCAATCATCGCGCATCTGGTTTGATGAACTGAATCACCCCAAGAGATAACGAAATTTTCTGGATTATTTCTAACTTCACTACTTGTTTTTGAAATAGTGATTCCAAATTCCGCCATCTTTGAGTAGTCTTGACTCTTCAGAAAGTTAGGCCAAAGTTGATCTACAATTATCATGGCGGCGTCGTTGTCGTCGTCGTCAACGGTGGCTGAGTCGTCGATGTTGAGCTTGTAGAGGTGGAACTCGTTGAAGTTGAACTACTTGTAGTCGAACTCGTCGTCGTCGGTGGCGCAGTAGTTGTGGTCGAGCTTGAAGTCGTGCTGCTTGAAGTCGTGCTGCTTGAAGTCGTGCTGCTTGAAGTCGTGCTGCTTGAAGTCGTGCTGCTTGAAGTCGTGCTGCTTGAAGTCGTCGAAGAGGTCGTCGAAGAGGTTGTGCTGGAAGTCGTCGAGGTAGGCGGCTGAGTCGTCGTCGTGCTGCTCGTCGGCGTAGGTGGAGGGTTCGATCCAATGTAAATAACAGTTCCAGTAAATACCCCACCAGAAAAAGCTCCCGCTAGCTGGATATTTGATCCGGCATCAAATGGTGGACCTGAGTTATTGATACTCTCCATCTGCACATTCGACCTTGGCAGATTTGCAATCACCGTAGAGGTGCCATCTCGGCTAACATTCGAGCCAATTCCAGACATTCCCCATACCCAATTACGTTGAGCAAATGGGCCGTTCTCAGATGCAAATTCTCCGTTGCCAGTATTAATCATTGGATCACATCGTCTGGGGGTGGTGGAGGATAGATTGTGATCCGCTCCCTCAACCAAAGACCGTTAGTGTTCTGTTGGCGGTCCTCAATTATGAACGGTGCCCAATCTAGGAAATTTGTCGCTGGAAAAATCTGCGTAAAAGAATTACGATTTGTGGGCGCTGGATATACGCCGACACCTAAAACTGGCGTTTCTGGCTGAACCTTTAAAAACACGCAGGTTGGATGCAAGCAACGCTCAAATTTCATGCTCAAACCAATGTAATTACCATCAACATCTGTTGGAACAGGCTGGATGTGGGTCAATTCACCGGCTGAATAGGCTACATCTGACAAAAACTGCTCAACCAAGATAGTGCTATTATACGAGATTCCAGGACGGTAACGATACCTTGGCAGAAGCCTGTCAGCCGTCTCTGTATTTGCTCCATTGTTCACCACTTGCGGGAATCCAACTGCTCTAGCTGCGAACAAGTCTTCAAGCACAGAAGGCCAAGTGTATTGCCTTGTGTCGTAGTAGAAATTAAACGGAACTCTGCGTTGCGCTGGAGTTCTTGGCCTGCCAAAAAACAACGTAACATGGTCCGCATCAGGCTTGTCAGATTTGAGATAGACGTAGTTGCCGTAAGATGGAAACTTTGAAAGCATCTCGCGTCCAACCGTCCACCCGCACTGATTAAATGAAGTTGGACGCGCACCAACAAGTGAGGCGCTTTGAGCAGAAATCAGCGTTGATCCATCTGGGAAAACCAATTCAGGACCAATGTAGTCCTGCGGCACTCGTACAGAGAACATGAACTCCTCTTCGTGCGGAGTTGGTAACAGTTGAAAATTGCTAGCCATTAGACCGTTTCAGGTGGTTCATTGGAGATTTGATCGCCATCTGCCCATGTAGCATACAAATATGTTGGTGTGGCGCTATTAGCCTGACGGAATCTCCAATGAGTCTTTTTGAGAACGGATTGGCGAAGATCTTCGTGCGACACTTCATCGCTAGTGGTTGAAGTGACAGATGATGGAATAACACTTACGTTCGTGCCGAATATCTTCGTACCAGCGGTTGCGGAATAAGTTCCACTTACAGTCTGTACCGTAAGAGGATCAACCGGAATCAGACCAGCCTTAAAGTCCAATTTTTCAGAATTAACCGTTGTTATTGTTGTAGATCCACCGCCTTGAGGTGGGGGAGTAACCGTCAAACTACCTGGCGCTGAATAAAGAGATGTTGAAGTATCAAACAGATCTCGATACTCGCTAGACCAGACGTTCATGTCTGGCTCAGAATCACCAGTTAGAACAATCTCATCAATTTTGGAGAATTTCTGCCAGCGGCGGTCTTTTCGGAATAGATAAACGTCTGAAGCCATATTTTTTACCATATCCGCTTGACGGAATGATGCAAGTGGGATTATGGTTATCACAGCTTGAAAAAGCTGGCTTCGGGTGCAACTGGAGCAATCCACGGTAATCCGAAGCAAAAGCCCGAATTTCCGCCTGCACCCCGGTATTCGGGCTTTTTCATGTTCTGATTTTTAGCCTACTCAGCAAAAGAGGCTACTCAAACCGAGAGGAATGAAACGCTCGACATGCAGGCCGTGAGAACGTCATGTGCTCCCCGTAGCGCCAAAACGGGGGATTTCGTGGGGGTCTAGCTCAAAATGAGTAATCATCAGAGTTGGCGGTGCGAATCAAAACAAGACTGCCGGGTTGCCCTCCCATACCTAACCATTGCCTTGTGCATGGGGAGGTGGGAGGGGTTGTGCCTGAGAGAGAATTCCCAAGTGATACTGAAGCCAATCCTGTTATGATCCTGACCAAGAAAACCATTGAAGCCCTTTTTAACTGTGGATCGCCTAATTCACGCCAGCTAGCAACACTGAGAATACGCCAAACAAAGGGCTGGATGCAGCGCCTTATCGGAATAGAAATCAGCGAGGCTCTTTATGCTGAACTGATTGCCTGCAAAGGTCGAAGGCCATCAGGATTGCCAAAAGCCCAATGGAAAAAGCCATGTATCCCAACTGAATAAATGATGATCCGCTACTACCGCCTCCACAACGGTTCAATCTTTCGCTATCACGGCGTCATGATGCTCAAGAAGTCTGTATTCAAGGCGGTGACGCATTCATTCGCACTTGGGAAGAATAAGACCATCAGCGTCCTCATGCTTCCATTCGTTAAAGTTGAAGTAGTGAAAACGAAATAATTTGCATCGCGTTAAATAACGTGATAAGATTGATGACTATATGAAACCAATACAAGTAAAAACCACGCAAGGTCAACGCTATCGTATCCTCCGAGAGGTCAACTGCTTGAGTCAGCAGGCAGTGAATGAGCACATGGGACGTGCTTCCAGTTGGTGCTCGCAGCTAGAAAAAGACTGCTTTGAACTGACTGTGGATGCCGCATTAAAAATAGCAAGGATGTATAAAGTAACTCTTGATCAGCTTATTGGAGAAGAGCAGATAGATGTTGTGCTGATGCCAAAAGTGAACGGATTTTGATTAAAAAAATGAACAACAAAACAGAATTGATCGAGGCAATCATTCAGGCACACGCTTGAGGCTTTTGGATATTAATATGAAACGGATTTTCTAACCATCCACCATGAGAATGACTAATGACACCAATGACACCAATGACACCAATGACACCAATGACAGACGAGAAACTAAAGGAAATCCGAGAACTGGCTTACGGCATGTCCGTGGCAAATATGAACCTGGACGATGTTGCCGACTACATGGCAATCGCCTCGGCGTGCGCACGCATGGAAAGCCGCCGCGCCAACCAGACAGCCACCGCATCAGGAGAACTTATTCCGAATACCTGACAACATTCGCTAGACATGGGGCGCGTGTTCTGTGTCCGGCGAACCGATAAGCACAGCAACCAAGGGAGCGAAATATGAGCGCCGAAGAACACGATCAAATGCCCGCCGCGACCGCAGGTTGCGCTGCTGCGGCTGGGTATGCCGGGGCGCTCAAAGCTCTAGCGGAAATGAGCCGCAACGAAGGAATGCTGTCTATGCAAGCCGGACTTGCGGACGATACACTGGCCAGACTGAACCATAAACAGAATGAAGTTGCACTAGCCTACGCGCATTTGAGACTCAAACGGCATACCCAAAAGATCAGCGACGGCTGAGCCTTGGCGAAGAAGTTGGCTGCATCGGACGTTCGGCTAAGTAGCCCACAAGCCAGCCAACTGCTTGAATCTCTTCTGCAATGGATTTGGTTTGCCGGGATTGTGATTTCCAGGCTTATCAATACTTGAGAGGCCATGCTTCTCACGGCAAAGTTCAATTAGAACGCAGGCGCTATCATAAACGTCTGGCGACTTACCTGTTCTACGCTTCATATCGACTTTGGACTCAACCTTAATTCTTGACCCTCCATCAAGCGCCTTATTGTCTTTGTACTTACGAACCGTCATCTCGTCAGCCATCTCCTTTGTGATGTTGCGTAGTTGATCGCAGCGAATCAGTTCTTTGCCACACCCCCAAAGTTCGCTAACCCTGTTAGCATACCTTACACTTGATTTCTCACGATCAGCAGCAGACACAGGACGATCTGAAGCCTTGCCACCGAAGTCCACACGCAAGAAGGTGTTACCCCACTTGCTCCACATGGCATCAGCGAAGGTCTTGCCACCACCAGCAGACGCATCAATTGCCACATCCTTGATGTCGATTCCATCCTTCTTGCAGATGTCTTTAATCTGGTCAATAAGCTGCGTAGTGCGGTCAACGTCGCGTTTGCTAGCATCGTCATTGAGAAGGATATGGCGCTCAAACTTGAGTCGTTTCTTGCCATCAGTGCAGATGCCAATGGAGCCAATCGTCATCACTGTTTTGTCGCCACCACTGGTATATGAAAGGTCGATGCCGCATACCTTTGTTGGAATCCCCTGCCACACGCAATCCTTGGGCGTCTTGATAATTTCAGCGGGCGAATAAATATTGTCATCGTCTCCATCAAGCAAGAACGCACCAAGAACACCACGCCAGTAAGCTCTTGTATGCTGGCCCAGCTTCTCTCGTTTTTCTTCCAACATCTCGCGAGTCATCAAGAACGGGTAGATCACCTTGCCCTCAATGATGTTTGGCGATGTCTCGTTATTGATTCGGATGACGTGAGCGCCTTTCCCTTTCCACTCGTCCCAATCTGGGTTGTAGCTGTCCCATCCTCCAGGAATAGGCTCACAAAGCTGCCCAAAGGTATCAAATGGCGAATTGGCGTTGGCTAGCGCGATAAGCTGGACATTTGGATTCTGCGTCAAGTTTTCCTCGAACGTATTGATAATGGATGGCGAAAGTTCAGCGCACTCATCCAGAACAACAATGAGCTTACCGCCAGGGCCATGCTTCTGACCTCGAATGGCGCGTGAGGATTCAGCGGCTTTGCTTTGCTCACCTGGAAACAAGCGGATGCCGTACTCATCCATTACAACGCCAGTGTTCAGATCCATCGACTTGATACAGTGCGAGGATTCTACCAGCTTGCCAGGAGGTGCTCCAGCCATGCCATTGAAGTAACGAGTGATCTGGCCCCAAATACGTCCCATCGAGTCCTTAATAGTCGTAGTGTTGACGAGAACGACGTTCTTGTATGGATTTGCCAACCACCAAACGAGACAGTAAACGGCGAACAAACCAGTCTTGCCGCCAGAACCACCAGATGAGATCGCGAGACGCTTGTTTTCAAATGCGGCCTTTGCCATCTTGATCGCCCAAGGATGCCACATGAACGGAGTCCTACTTCCTGGGTAGTTCCAGATGAGGTTCACTGCGTTTACAAAATGAATCCACGCAGGCTTTCCTTGTGGGTTTTTATCGCCCTTCCAACCGAATAACGAACCCGTTGGACACTTGAGGAAGATCAACTCGACATCCAGTTGATTGCCAAATTGATGATCAAACTTGATGCCGTATGTCTCGATTGGTCCTCGCGTTAGTTGGACGACGCGAGATTTTTGGGGCTTCTGCTTCATATCTGTTGAATGGGTAGTTCAGAACTGGTAAGTTTCAAGATTATATGTTCTATGAACATCTGCCAAACTTGTTATAAAAACGGGCGATCTCTGTGGCAAGGTTGTTGTCTATGCAGCAAAGATGTGATGACATCCAGCCAATTCCATGCTTGGAACGCAACTCGCAGGGTTCATCATGATATACCTCAACCAAAGATTGAGGTGAAGCAGGTGGTCTTTAGAAAGCCAAGGCCGGTCTTTGGGCAGAGGTTGCAGAAGTGACTTGCGATAAGTCAATTTACGATGTCATATCTGAAATATGATAAACCATGAAGTTGAGACTATTGAGGATGCGCTGACGATGTTGCAAGCGACTGTATTTGAGCCAGAGTTTGCCGCTCCTTTGATCAGGCGAAATTTGGAGCATGGGTTATGCTCTAGCTACGAGGTTCAGTTTTTTAAGGGAACGAATGGCGTATGTATGTCAGCAAAGATGACTCCAACTTACAAAAGTAAGTACCTCGGAAAATATGACGGTTTGGAGTGATGATCATCCAATTCTCTTTGAGTTGACAATTATAGAATGATTTGCAATAATGTCGAGCCATCGCGGAGTTTCAGTCTCCGCAACGGCTCTAACGAACTCACATACTACTATTATGCAAATCGCTAATGCAATGGTGCCACGCGCACAGAAAGAAATCAAGTTCACACCGGAACAAGAGCAAAAATTTTGGTCAAAAGTTGATAAATCTGGAGGTAATGATGCCTGTTGGCTTTGGACCGCTGGTAAAGTAAACGGTGGTTATGGACAATTTTCGCTCAATGGTGAAGTCGCTCTGTCGCACCGTGCTGCATGGATTATCACGAATGGTCAAATACCAAACGACGTAAGCAATGGTAGAATTTTAGTCTGTCATCGGTGTGATGTTCCAACATGCTGCAACCCCAATCATTTGTTTCTCGGAACATACAGCGATAACGCTAGAGACAGAGAAAATAAAAATCGAGGCAACCACGCTAAAGGTGATTCTAATGGTTCTCGTAAATATCCTGAGCGATTGAGGCGCGGCGAATCGCATGGTCGAGCTAAGCTTTCCGCAACTCAAGTCATTGAAATTCGCACTCGATATGCAGCTGGCGGAATATTTCATCGTGAACTTGCCGCATATTTTGGCGTATCTACACCGCTAATAACTGATATAATCAAACGAAGGCGCTGGAAACATATATAAATATTCAATAAATATGAAAATACCAAGCTTCAAGGTTTTACTCAAACTTCTCTACCCACTCGGCTAGAAAACGGCTAAGTGGAATGCCATCTCCATCTGCTGTCATGCACTTGCAGCCTTCTGGCTTGCATTCAATCCAGGTGCAGCCGTCGTGATTGATCTTTGGCGAGTTGCCATGACGGCACTTAGCGCGTGACTCAAACTGGTTTTTAATGACTTCAAAGTCAGTCATACCATGATGCGGATTCGACTGCGAATCTTTGAGATATGGCGAGTCTTTTTGAGAACAGCGCCACCTTCACGGCTTCCAGCACCATCTGTATTCCCCTCAATACTTTTGATGTTGCCATTTTTGTCAGGAGATGAGAGAGCAATTCCAATGTGGCTGAATGTAAAAATAACGATGTCACCAGCTTGAATGTCACTTTTATGCGGCTTCTTCGTGTGTGTTGATTCGTCTTGTTCAAGACTCCAATTCTCGAAGTCCCATGCTCCTGCTGTCCTTGGACGCTTAAATGTCTTGGTTTCCTTGATTCCAGCTAGCGCCAGAGCCTCACGGAAGCACCAACAAACGTAAGCTGCACACCACGGCCAACCAACCTTAGGATTAAGCCAAGTGGACGCCTTGTACTCATCAACGCGAGGTCCGCAGTTTGTGCCATTGACCTCTGTGACTCCGACTTCTTTGAGTGCTACTTGAACGAGTGCTTCTGATAGTTTCATACTTTTGGAGAGCTAACAATAATGATGCCCCAAACAAGCAGGCAGATGGCGGTTATCGCAAGAATGGAAACTTGCGCGATAGAGAAATCTTGGATCATGGATATTTGTCTTCCTCAATCATACGGGCGTTGTGCTTGTGAAGGAATTTAGCCAGATCACTGCTGAGTTTATCAACAACTTCCTCTGGCAGAATCCATTCCCACTCATGGAGGAATTCATGGATGAGGATGCGGAGATGATGCTGTCCGCATAAACGCTCGTCAATCTCAATATTACCGTTGCCGTAAGCAAGACCTAAAGCCTTGTGACGACCCAGCTTTCGCTTTTTAACGGTTATTGAAGTAACCTTCACTGTTTTTGGCGGATGCTATCAACCATTGCTATGGTGGCCCCACGAATATTGTTTTTGATTTGATAGCTTGTTTTATTCGGGTTGCGAGCAAGGGAAGCCTTAATTCGATCTTCAAGTGAAGAATCAGCATTGGTTTCTTCTTTCTGTCGATAACAACGAACGCGAGTTGTCATGCGACGTTTAGTATCCCAAACTGGGAAGTCTTGGGACTCAAATGCTCCAGATGAGACACCGCTTTTCAGCATGTCATGTACTCTTTCTGGAGAGCATTGAAGTTCATCGGCAATATGCTCCTTGGTATCCCAACCATGGGGAATGCAATACTTTTCAGCGTTGATCTTGTCGATAGCCTTTTGCCATTTCATTTGGTTTTGTGGTATGGTTGTTAATCAACAAAGATTGGGAACGTGACCGTTCTTCCGTATCGCTTGTCAAAGATAAAGCCAGTCTGTGATGGTGGCTCGTAAGGTGCCTTGATGGCGATGGAGTAAGCATTGAATCCAATCAAGCTCCCGTTACACACCCACTTTGGATTCTGCTGGCTTTGATGCCAATGACCAAAAATGTCTAGGTCTGCTGGAACACCTTTGTTCCACGAAGAAATAGCCTTCTCAACTGGGATGGTCAACCCACCAACGCCACCTTGGTATTGTAAGCCGTCTCCGTGATGAATGCGGAGCGTCTTGCCATAGAGGTCCAGAAGCAAATGATAGCCGTCAGAAACGTGCCAAGAAGCCTTGTCGGCAAGATGCTTCGCCATTGTTTTGTAAAGCATCCACTCATAGCTGTTGGCAGCGCCTGTGGCATGACGTGGCTTGCGAGTGTTGCGTCCGTGATTCCCGTAGCAACATGGAATCACAATTTCTCCAAAGTGCTTAGAAAGTAATTCAACCCCACTGGCGATCTGATCTTGAAGCCACAACACTGTCTGCGTTGGAGACAAAGCGTTATTCTCCAACAGTTCCTCATGGATGTAGCCGGTCATTAAATCGCCGCCCAAAATCAATACAAGGCGATCAATTTTAGCACCATGGCGTTGAATCTTCGCCATGCGAATAATCGAGTTCCAAAAGCGATTGATGCGCTGTTCAGCAATATCAAGATTGAACTCGTTGAGGTTGTTGATGGTTTTTCCTTCAACTGTCTCTTCGACATGCCAATCTGATGCGACGGCTACAAAAGTTGCTTCGGAGTCAAAATCGCTGACCGCATTGATCTTGGATGCAACAGGCTTAACGCCACCGATTCCAAGTGCGATATTAAGCTGATTGTCCTTTTCTGAAATGACGTTGAGCAGCTTTTTACGCTCACTCTCAAAGTCAGCCACAGTCTTCTTGTGGCGAATCTCTTGGGTTTCATGAACAGCAGTGGACCAGTTTTTCATATCGCGAGGATAGGTGTTGATGGTTTACTTCTTCATTCCTTTGGGGATCTTCCCGTATGGGATTCCAAGGAAGGATAGTGTATCTTTGCCCTGTGTTTTGACGGCTTTCTTGACTGTTTTGGATGGCTTTGTTGGTTTTTTCATTTGGAATATTTTATGGTTTTACTGAAACTATTAGCGCCCAGACTGATATGGATACCACTGCAAAACTGAATCCTATAAACTCATTAGCGGTTAAATATAAACTCATGGTTGAATATTGCGAGGAGATTTTGCGCTGGTTCTGCCAAACTCAGCAGTGGCAGCGGAAATAGCGCCAGCTTGACCTCCAGTGAGATAACCAACTCCTCCAGCCACAGCAATGCGTTTTACGTTGGATGAGTCTGTAATCGAGCAGGAAGACAGTGTTGAGACGACAAGGATAAGTGAGAGGTATTTCATGGTGCGGCAACTTGAACAAGTAGTGGTGAAATGCCCAAGTGGGCAGGAGAAACTTCTGCTGAAGGAATGCGAAGAAGGAGACGAGTTCCAGCATCCGCTAGCATCTTGTGAACTGCCTCGGAGCAGAACCATTTGCCATTCTCTCGTGCTGGTTTTTTGGTGACGAATCGAGCAACGCTCCAGTAGTCGTATGGCATTCCAAGCTGGCCCAAGAATAGGCTAATGGCATGATTGTAATCCTCATCACTCATGCTTGGGATGGCAAACCAGTCGATCAGCCGGTTATCTGATTCGTCCAGAGTGTGGAGTCTGACGCCCTTGAACTCGCGCGATTCAATGATGCGATTTGTGGTGCCTGGAATAAGCATCGCCGCATGTGAATACTTTGAGCGAGTCTGCTTTTTGATAAGCCAGGATACCACTCCATCGCCATTGAATAGGGCAATGCGAGGCTTCATGTTTGGTTCCATATTCATGTCAGTGCGTAATCAACGCCAGAGAGGTCAGGCACATCTGCCCAGTCGTCGGCAGTTGGGTCGAACAAGGTAAATTGCAAGCCTTCTGGCAAATCAAGGATAGCCCAAACGAACACATGGAGATCGTGGCTTGAGCCTTCAGATGCATTTGCACGCAGCGTTCCAACAGCCCAAGAACAACCTTCCTTGGCGGCGAGTAGTTGCGCGTGATGCACTACTGCACGAGCTTGATCTTCGCACTCCCACAATTCACTTTGCCAAGGTCTATAGGCTTGGTCAGCAGCCTTACGCAGCATTGGCTTAGACGGGCAAGCCATGACTCCCTTCTGCATGAGGAATCTGAAATTAGATAGCGTTTTTCCCTCAAGTGCTCGCACTACTAGCGAATTAACCGTGGCCCCGTTTAGGCAGCGAAGTTGTCGCTTAGGTTTTGAGGTGAAAGGCCACATAAGTTAAGGTTTTTTCATGGACTCCTTAATCTCGGTTACTGCTTCTCGAATGTATTGCAAGTCGCGACTCTGAACGGCTGAATCTTTTTGGATGGCATTGATGATGGATGAATGCGCCCTCAGTTCTCCTCGCATTTCAGAGCGGTCTGTGCTGGAGATTTTGTCCGCCTCAGCAAGACTGGAGATCCGGCCTTCTTGAGTTGCTACCCATCCGCCTACGCCAGCGGCACCACTCAAAAGTCCAATGACACCACCAATGAGCCATCGGATGGTTTTGCGAAGTTCGTCAATGGCGAGAGATTCGTCGTGGCTCATGGTTTGTTAATTAGTTTTGTTCCGCAAGTAATCTGGGGTCACATTCATAAAAATTTACCAAACTGTAATTGGTCCACCTCCTGATGGAAGAGTGACGTTAGTTCCAGCAGTCATGTTAGCGACATTGAAAACTGATGTAGCAGTGATTGATCCTGTGCCGCCACCGATGTTGCCGATAAGCCCAACTGTGCCGTTGTTGGTGGTGACTGTCCCAGAATTAGATGAGACTGTTGCACCGCTTTCGTTGGTGGTGACCGTGGCGTTGTTGGTGGTGACCGTGGCGTTGTTGGTGGTGACCGTGCCGTAGTTGTTGGTGACCGTGGAGTTGTTGGTGGTGACCGTGCCGTTGTTGTCTGTGACCGTGCCGTTGTTGTCTGTGACCGTTTCTACGTTGGTGACGATTGTGCCGCCGCTGGAGTTGGTGATGATTGTGCCTCCGTTGAGGTTGGTCGTGCTGTTGTTGATGGTGACCGTGCCGACGTTGGTGTTGACCGTTCCGTTGTTGGTGGTGACCGTTCCATAATTGATGACAGTGTTATATCCGCTTGAAGGAATTTCATCAACCATGTTACCAGCATTGATTTCGCAATCATCGCTTCCAGTTGGAACAGCATTATTTGGAGTAGTTCCACCTTGGTCTTGAAACCAGTTAGCAGAATCGTTCCAAAGTCCAGAACCTTGATCTATGTAGTAAAGATTCATGCTGTAAATTCTTGGTTACGGACTACCCACCATTTTGAACCACTGTAAATCATCTGAAGGAGTCGAGTGCTACCAGATGCAACTGCGCCACTAAACGTGGTGTTAGTAGGTGTGACAATGTTAGTTCCTAGAGTGACGGTTCTGATAGCTCCAGAAGCAATCAAACGAATCTGCCAAGTGCTGCCGTTTGAACCGCCAGTAGGACCGTTAAGGGTCAAATTTCCCGTCATGGCAATTTGACGATTCTGACCATCAGTAAAAACTGGAGTTACTGCTACAGCGTAGGGAATGCTTGTTGGTGCTGTATCTGCACCGCCACCAGATGCAGCAGCAAGTCTAATGGCATTAAGCAATGTCGGAACACTAACAGGAGGCGGAACTGGCAATGTTTGAGGTATTCCAGGCATAATAGTCAGGATTGAAGCTGTCCTTGTGTGGCAAGAAGTGTCGCGTAGATCAAAGTTGGAATGCTAACAGGTGGCGCTGGAACAATAAGTGCATTTGTTGAAATGGCACCAGAATAATTGCGATTCACAAACGCAATGCGGATAGAGTTCCATAGCTGAGCTTCTGAC
>Ga0209296_1000115_pt1 | contig 65451 bp, 88 predicted proteins | sample S_130206_EF_Meta_FD_187319 | JGI IMG/M metagenome (GOLD analysis project Ga0209296, IMG submission 187319) | Freshwater microbial communities from Lake Simoncouche, Canada to study carbon cycling - S_130206_EF_MetaG (SPAdes) (version 2) | ecosystem: Environmental > Aquatic > Freshwater > Lake ...
TTACTTGAGCCTCGAAGCTGGATTAGATGGGGTTATTTTTGTTAGCTCCCACCTGATATTCACCTGTTCTACATCTCCTGTACAGGTAATAGCATAGGCTCGGAAGAGCAATCAAAAGCTAGGGAGTATAAATAAAATGTTATTAGCAAACATCTATTATCTAAAACCAACACAGTGTGGGCAACGATTGCTCGACCCACGACAGCAGGAGGATGATAGTTTGGAAGGCATAAAACTAAGATCATAGTTCCGTGGTCTTATACCTGTTATATCAGGTGCTGGGGTGTCCTTTAAATATAACAGTGATTGACTAGTAGTAACCTTACTAACTTCACCAACTAAGCTCGACATTGTTCCTGCTGGGTAATAGCAGAGCTATAGACAAAACAATATGAAACTAAAGGAATGTAGTCAATGTCACCAGATGGTATACCTATGGAAGAGTAATCCTAAGTTATGCAAGGCTTGTGCTACATCAACAAGCAAACGACCTATTTTAAGCCTCTCTAAGCAACGATCTCCGAGTGAGCCTATAGTCAGTAAGGTCAAGATTAAAAGTGTCTCACAGAGGAGATTATTAGCTCTAAGGGAATATAGGGTGGTGAGGGATGCTTATATGAGGGATCACAAGATATGTGAGCATCCAGAGTGCAATAGTCCTAGTACGGAGTTGCATCATTCAAAGGGAAGGATAGGTAAGCTATTAACTGACCCATTATACTTCAAGGCATTGTGTCATGCTCACCACGAATGGACAGAAAAAAACCCAATCCTCGCTAAAGAATTGGGTCTAAGTGTAGATAGGTTGAGCAAGGATTAATCTCCCCATAGCTCATTCAAAATAGTTTCAATATCATTTTTTAGATTTAACAGATCACCTCCTATGTTTTTTTCTAATATTCTAAAAGCATTGCGTGATGAACCTTTAAGTTTCATTAGCTTGTCATTTAGTTGTCCATATTCAGGATCATATTTCATCTCTAACCTGGCAATCTCCAGGTTCTCTATTAGTAACTGAGATAGCACGTAACTCAGTCCTAGTGCTTTTGTTTTTGGATCGTTCATTTATAATTTTTAAATTTTAATACTGCTTTCATTACCACTACGTATAACACAAAGCTAACTATTATTGTTCTCATAACTGTTGTTTAATCATTGTAAGGTAATTACCATTCTCTGCATAGTTTCTTCCTATGTAACTGAGATACTTCCTGCGTGATTTGTTTTTAATCAATACCTTGCTCTGCCATATCTTATAGTCAGCTACGGACTGTTGCCAACTAGTATACTGGGCATGGCCACGATTAGAACCTATTGCAGTAGTACCTCTTCTCTCTGGTAACTTCATACCAAACAAGTTGTTGTTATGTATAAATATCTTTGAGGTGTACCATCCTGTCTCAATCCTAGACTGAGCCACCATGATGTCTATATACTTGATCCCCAGAGACTTGGCTAGATGTATCATCCTGCTCTCCGAAAACTTAGTTTGGATATGTGAGTTGATGTCTATCTGACCTATCTCTAAGGAGCAAAGTATAAGAGCTATAAATATTATTATCTTTTTTATAACCATATATAGTTTATTTTATTGATCTGAATTCGTAAATAAATTTGTTTAGTAATAGGCTGAACATGGTTATAACCATTGCTCCAGACAGATAAGGAGATGATAGTTCTTCTCCATACGATACGGTAGCCATTACAAGCAACACCAATGTAATCATTAAATACCTTTGTAGTTCCTTCATCCTCTGTTTATTTTAAAATCGTTAAATAAGACCTTAGGAGCTACCATTTTAATCTCCATGCGTGAATAATACTCGCTAATAAAATCCATTGCCGTATGCCTATCTATATCAGCTACAGAGCATAATACATTTATTGCTAGTCTGTACTTGCTTTCAGAAGATACTAACTTACTGAAACCTTTGATGCTTTGTGCATACCTGACTAGCTCCTCATATCTGATCTGATCCATAATAATCTTCTATAACCGAGTTTAATGAATTAGTATCTGTTATGCCAAATTCCTCCTTGATAGACTTGAATAGCTTGGCTATAAAACGCTTTTCTCTTTGGTCACCACTGCTAAAATACATTGAAGACATCCATCCTATGGTATAATACAATGCTCCACTTTCATCCTTTTCCATGATCTTAATTGCTTAGTATGTTGATTAATAATAATGAACCGATAATTACTACGTATGTAAGCAAGATGATTAATACTGCTACTGTAGGTAGTGTATTCTTTTCTTTGCTCACCTCACATGGGTATAATATACACCCATCTGGATATGCCGTGTGGCTTATTTTTATGCTAGTCTTCATCTTATTCTCTATTTTCATCCCATCCACAATTAATACACGATATGTCTCCAGAAGAGTTTTTAATAATATTTTTAGAACCACAATTATCGCAAGATGGTTCTTCTATTAATTCAATGTTTCGCCAATCACACTCATCACTGATGGCATAAAATATCTTTTCTATTGTGGCTTCATTGTTCAATGCCGTGTCAAGAACATTATACGCTTGTTCATCTGTACATTCGTAACGATCTGTTACATCTTGAATAGTCCATAAATTACCTACACAATAACCATATTGCTTCAAGATGGCTTTTGCTTGTTCGATTTCTGTTAGTTGATTTTCCATGATTTTATTTGTCTTTATGATCTTTTATAATTAATTCTTTAAGATTAGATAGTTTTTCTTTGATCCTTGCAGTTGCATCTGATACACAAATTCGCTCGTATGCATCTTCGTTCTGCAAATATATGTCTATATCTAGACTAATTACCAATGTGCTCATCTCATCTATTAGCTTTAGTTTTTCTTCCATTTGTTTAAGTTTACTCATTAAATAAATCTGTTGATTCTATAACTACAGATACACAAGCAGTCCATACATACCAATCATTATCACCATCTACTTCTAGTATATCATTATAAGAATTTATTGCCGATTGTTTTGGATCAGGTGATTCACCTTCTCTGTAAGTCATCCAATAGTCTTCAAACTTATCGGGTTCTGTTCTGTGTTTTAGCGTAACTGCTACGATGTAATCCATGTTTTTAGGTTTAAGGTTAATAATTAAGATCGGGAAAATCACACGGGTCTGATATAAGACCACAGTCTGGACATTCTATCTTGTCTAAGTTTACTTCTACTTCGTGCAATACTACTGAACCACAGTCACCACACGTTACAATGTTAATTCCAGATGATTTTATAATCTCTTGTTGTAATTCTAATTGTGTTTTCATATTATTTCTTTTTAAATTGTTCAAACCATTCTGGTATATCAGCTAATACAAAATCAGAATACTCAATTAAAGTTGCTTCTATTATCTGTTTAACTTCTTCCTCACTATACATTCTTTTAGCTTGCCATTTAGCACCTTGAATAAAGCCAGTTCTATTTTTAGAATATTTATCTGCTAATCCATATATTCTATCAGTAGCTTCTTCAAGTGTTTCTTGCTTAAATTCTTCATACAATCCTAGATTCTCATCATATCTCATCATGTCAATTAGATTTTGTTTTTGTTCTTCTTTTGGTTTCATTTTCTTTTAGTTTAAATTATCTGTAAATACCTGCCCAATTTGAGCCTTGATTAGTTATAAGCACTACTTGAGCCTTTACTAAACTATCATCCTTTAATTCATTCATAAGGTTTGTTGCTCTATCCAGAGCCTCATCATAATCCTTAGCATAAACAAAGGTAGTATAATCAATGTTATTTCCTGCTTTATCCTTGAAGAAAGCTTTATATTTCTTTACTCTGCTAACAAGTCCCATGATCTTAATTCATTTAGTTTTTTACTATTTAATCCTAATGACTTGATAATAAACTTAGCTAGTCTACTGTTAACCTTTGGCTCTGTAACGTCATTAGAGCCTATCTGCTGAACGATCTCTGATGGCTCCATACCTAATACTCGCTTACAGAATTTAACGTCTTGTCCGAGGTAAAAAGCCTTAGTACCTTGACTGGTAGTTACTTCTAGAGTCCAGTTATGATCAAAGCCATAACTTGAATTTATTTTAATTTGTGCTTTCATGTTCTTATAAGTTTTGAATTGCAGTTAATATTCCGTTAATTATCCATATTAATGTTACTGTGGCTAGTGGCCATTTGATCCATTGTGTTTTAGTTTTCATGTTCTTTAATTTTAGTGTGTTTAATAATTTATCAATAGTCCAATAGCATATTTTATAAAATGTGATACGTCTTTTCCACCAATCAAGTAATTGCCCTCACTATTATAAATATAGGCTCTGAATTTTTCGGTAGTCGTGTTGGTTAATTGAAATTCATTTTCATGCTCAAAAATGAAGTCTGTAATTGCTCTTTTAAGTTCTGTTCTCATGTTCTTAGTTTTTTTTACGGTTAATAATGTACTGTGCAATAGACCCAACTATCATTGCTGGTGCTATAATGGCAGTAAAGATTACTGCGATGCTGATAAGATACTCTGTGTTTTCCATGTTTGATTTAAATTAATGGGAGTTATTAGCTCCCATATAAGTGTGAATGATTATAAGTCTATTGCTTCGCCTAAGTTACAGTCATAATAAGCTAACTGCTCATTATCTCGAGCGTATAAGATAGCTTCTGATCTGCTCTCTATATGAATAGATACATCTAATACTAGATCATTACCATCGACCCATGCACCTAAAAAAAGCTCCTGATTTTCACCTGATATAATCAAGTCTGCTTTTATCTTTATGTAATCAGCAATAGTATACTGCAGATTGTTTGGATTATACTCTGATCTAGATTCATGATCTCTGATCGAAACCATAAAACCATAGTCAGGATTAAATTCACCCGTCAATAGATTGTAACTTGCACCACCAGTATTGATGATTGCATTTTTGAAATTGATTAAATTGCTCATGTTCTTAAGGTTTAAAAATTAGTGACTAATAAATGATTAATATTGATTTGACTTTTAGTTTCAGTGAAATTTATATGGACTTTAAAGTCATTATTTTTCTTGCTGAATTTAGTGTATAGCCTACACTGTAATGCATTGATCACCTCATGCTTATCTTTGTTATGAAATAAACAAAGTGAAATAAAACTTGACTGCTTGCACAAGTCTGCATTGAATAAGTTAACGGCAATATGGTATTTTCTGCTCTTTGTCATAAGATTAAAGATTAAATTGTTTATGATTTGATTAATTAAAAATTACTTTGTACGCTAGCCCATATAATAGCCTGATACTCGAAGCCCTTAAGCCCTAATTTCTTTGCTTTGCTTATTGTAAGGCGTTCTAACTGATCGTATGCTAAATGGCCTAATGATTGTATGGTTTGATTAAAACAAGCCCTAATATGCCATACATCTACTGTTATTCGATCTTCATCTAAGCTACCTACATTACATACAAAAGAGTAAGTTTTTCTAGATTCATTAGTAATTTTAACAGTACCTAATGCAATAGCAAACGCCTTAAATTTATTGGTGTGAAACGTGCTCACTTTAATATCCGTAGGGCTTAATCCGTTCTTTACTGCATTCAATACAGTGACCGTATCTTTTAAATTTGTAGCCCATTTATTGCGAGGGCTTAAGGCAGAAACTACAGAGGCAATAACATCTGATCCAATACCGAAAATCTGTTCCTGATCCTTGCAAAATTGATTTGCATTTTTGTACCAATCAAGCCCGCTTTTGATCTGCTCATTTGTAGCTAGATTAAAGTAATGATCTAGATTTTTAGATACTTTTGCTAACTGGTTTTTAGTTAATTTTTTCATGTTCTTAATTTTTTAAATAGTTAATAATTAAGGTTTTTAATCTCTTTAAATTGGTTTCTGTAAATTGCTGGTTTCCGTAGCTTTCCGCTCTATATATATTTTGAATAAAATAAATTCCGAAACCTTTATATTTAGCAAAAAATTTTATGTTTTTTTTCATGTTCTTAGATTTAAAGATTAATAATTAATAGCTCCACAAAATTAGATCGTTTAAATTGCACCACCTACGGCAATCATTTTCAATTTTGTGCGTCTCATTACAGTAAGTAGTTAATTCTGTAGGTTGAAAATCATCTGTTACGTCATAATAACGCAAAGTGATTTTTTTATAATCTGCTGGATCGCTCAAAGCAATACCTAAAACTGTAGTTTGGCCTGATTTGTCAGTGAATAAAAATACTTTTTTCATGATTGTTTAAATTTTTATGGTTAAGACGCTTCACAGCGTTTCGGATATTTAATCCATCATCAGTTAACCTTAAATTGTATTATACCATTCCAATCAGGATGACTAAATAATTGAGGGCAGAAATAATTATCGAAACCATGCTCTTCTAAATCATCAATAAAGTCAGCATATAAATCAGCCTTCATTAAATGTACCGTTCCTTTGTTATAAATCTCTACGTGATAATTAGTTTCCATATCGGCATTCCAGCTACCATTTACATAAATTTCAATTAGATTATTCATAATGTTTACTTTTTTCATGTTTTTAGGTTTAAAGATTAAAATATGTTATTAATTCATTTTCTTGTTTATCAGTTAACAATAAATTGCCGTCTCTGTATAAACTTAATATTTCTGCATCTGTTGGATTATATCCGTATATTTTTTTATGATTTGCTTTAATTTTTTTCATTTTCTTAGGTTTTTAGGTTTATAGTTTTAAATGCAAGTATTTGATAGATCAATATCTATATCTTTATAATTTACAGATAGGTATTTATGTAATTGATTTAAATTTCTAAATGCTCTGATAGTTTCTTTATCGCTCCAACACGTAGAAAAATGATACTCTTTAATAATGGCAATATAATTACCTTTGAATACTTTGCCTTTGTCTGCTACCAATAATACATTATCGGTTAGCACGTTTTCTTTTAAAATAAATTGAGTCATGTTCTTAAGTTTTTAAAATTGTTAACTGATTTGATGATACAATAGTAAGGACAAAGAATAATACAATCCAAATTTATTTGCAGTTTATAATGATTCTAAATAAGGAAACTGATTCTGGAGCATGGAAACAAAGATTAAGCACGTAGTTTATAGAGATTCTAAATAGTGTATATATATAAATGCTCCTCATATAGTAAAGAAACATAAACAGAAAACAATATAATAGATAGTATAAAGAGTATACATATATATAAGAGACAAAGCAAAGTAGTAAACTAGATAGGTAAAAAATGAGATAGTAATATAGTTAACTGGTTTTTAGATGCATTCAAGGTACTTAATAAGCTACGTTTAATGATCATTTGAATAACAAAGGGTAAAAATAAGACTGTTAGACTGTAGTTATTCCATCTTAACAAGCATAAACATACACTAACCAACAAAAACACAAACCAGCCTTTAAAGTACATTAAACCAACATAGCCAATACCTTAGTGTATTTTACTATAAAACTTAGCAAACTTAAAAACCGTGTTTAAACATACGTGAATACACCTTTGCACACGGTGGAGACAAAGACTTAGTGTACTTTGCTAAGGATCTTAGTATATAGGATGCATTACCTTACACGTGTAAAGAAAAAAGAGATACATATCTGCCAGTATACTATATAACGCAACAGGCAAGAGATCAAAGGATCAGAAGGCATTCCTTTATCTGCTGGATGCTAAGAAAGTTAGCAATCTGGATGACGATGCTAAGATCGTTAGCAAGGGTGCTGGGTCTGGTGATTCGGGTTATTGAGGGGTATGGGGGTACTGTATTGTATGGTATAACCCCTAGAGAACACACTCACATCATCCAGGATGTACCCTATACATTTTACGGTACTAAACCCTATTAAATAAAAGAAAGTGTCTTAGAGAGCTTGTATTTAGGTCCTATATATACAATTAAAAATAACAACATATCTCTTAAGCTCTACACGACTGCTTGTACTCCTATAGTTTATATACTAGATGATTCAATCTATTAAACTAGTGTATCTAGGTCAAGTTCTCCTAGTTTTGTGTCGTATTTAAAGAGACGTATGTTGTATTGTATTTAATTGTTAGGTCCTAGGAACCATATTAGATTGTTTAGTTTATCTATCTCATATATGTAGCAGAGGAAGTCTTTATCTCCTGTAGATTCTTTGAATATGGAGAGCTTTTGTTCTTTTATATCGAAGCAGTAGTCATAGATACCATGGTAGTATAGATCACCACCTAGGTTTCTAAAGTCATTAGCTTCTAGTTGAGCTTGTGTGATCATAGTTGATTAGGTATAGCAGAACGATACCATTCTTTTTTTATTGCAAGATCTAACATTTCTAATAGCTCACTTACAAGATCATCGGTTAATATTGACCATATTTCCTGGAATTTCTCTTCATCCTTTTTCTTTAATCTTTTATTATCCCATCTCTTTAAGAACTTATAGAACTTACCAAATATAAAATCATCGTTGTCCCAACATAGATCTTGCTCAGGGTATGAAGGGTCCTTTAAATTATTGAATTCTATCCATGATCCTGAATCAGAATCAAAATCATAATCATATATTATTCTAACTAACTTAATGTTACCTCTGTTGTTCTCTATTGCTTCTGTATGTATCATAATGATTTATTTGTTTAGTACCACCAGTATCTCATGCCATAAGTCTTTCTGTGCCTGCCTTTTTCTCCAGCTAAGAGCACAAATAGTCTTCTCCATTCTTTTTCTTCTAGTTCAGTAGCCTTATCAAATATTTTTGATTCGTGTCCACTTAAGTCAACTAGTCTATATCCACCATTTTCTTCTTTAAATACAGATGATGATGTAAATTCTAGTTTAAGAGCCACCCTGGCTTTTTCTACATAGTCACCTTCTTCTATGGACTGCATAATGTCTATGGTTTCGTTTATGTTTTTTGTTATATTTTTATAATGAAACGATTCATTTTTAACATTTTGTTCTATACACTGTTTTAATCCCTGTAGAGACCTTCTAAGAATGATTAAAGAGAACATATAGTCAAAGTTTCTGTGGTTCCATAGCTCTTTCCTAAAGAACCAGATGTTTTTAATTAAGTTTATCATATTATTTGATTTATTAGTGTCATGTCTGTAGCTCCATTGCCGTGTATAAAGACAGGAGTTGTATTAGTTTTTAAGTTTATTAGTCTACCATCCTTGTAATCAAAATCATCATCTGCTATATGTGAGTAAGATTGAAATAAGATACAATTAAAATCTCTAATAATATGATAATCATAATTATTTCTTAAATATCTTCTAGTAAACCATTCTTGATCGTCATCCTCGTAATTTGGTGGTGAGCTTTCAAATAAATTAATGAATGAATTCCTATTACTATAATATAATCCAGAATTAATGTATTTCCAATCTCCATGATTATTTGATGGGTAGGCTACGGCTAATTCTGCTACTGGCCAACAAGCTTTTTCACAAGAAACTACAATTGATGGAGAAAATGGAAGGTTATCATTAAACTCTTCTGGAGATCCAAGGACAACCACATCGTGAGCATCTACAAACACAAAGCTTTCTATCTGGGGATTGTTAATTAAAAAACTATGGGTCTGTATTAACTTAGTACCAAAACCTTTCCACTCTGAATCTATGATATATACTTCCCATCCAAACCTCTCTGCAGACTTAGTTAGTCGTTCAACTCCTGGGTGATTAGGTTTATTAGTTACAGTTATTATGGTATTTGTTTTCATAATCATTACTCTATTGGTGTAAATAACTCTCTTGTTCCTGATTTATAGTCGTTTATTAGTTGATGTAACTCACCAAACTTAGTAGAAACATAGTCAGACTTAAACTTAAGATACTCAGTATTCTCTCCTGTGTCTATGTGATCTATCTCTATGTGGTTTAAAAAAGCATTACAGAACCCAGCTATCTGTGACTTAGCAGATGCAATGGTGTCATCTAAGCCATAGATACCACCTAACTGCTCTAATCCACCTATCTTATCTATTAGCTTGTGGTGATACATCTGACAGGTACCCATACAATGGTTTATGATCTCTACTGTATGCCAACTTTCTCCTATGTTATGAGGTATCTGCATTAATTGAGATTGATATCCATCGGTTCTGTATGGTGACTCAATAAGATCCTTTCTTTTTAATCCTAAGATACCTATTGGTGGGGTGAGCCTATCTCCTATATTTAATACCTCTTCCATGTCATCAACCCAACCTTTTTTATAAACAACTACATCATTGTCCATCTTAATTAGATGCTCACCTGGATTTCTGTGGGACCAAGCTTGATTAATAGCTTTTGCTGTACCTACGTTTTCTTTATTTGTAATTATTGTTAACCAATACCAATTATTGTATTCCGCTAATACTTCTTTTGTTTCTTTACATGAATCATTGTCAACAACTATTAATCTATGCTTATCAAAATCTACATTACCATTAAAAAGATTATCTAATGTTCTTTTTGTGTATTTTGTACGATCATTTTCTACCGTATCATAAATTGCCATTGCTATTAAAGCCATTTTATAAACTAAATAATATATAAGCTAATGACAATATAATCAGAGTATACATTAACCAGCTAATAACCCTAGATTTAATACTATTACACCCAGTAAGATAAGTGATATTATCCTCTATCATGTGATTAAATACACCATAATAGTTTGAGTTCTTTAATAGATCATGCTTAATCTGCTTAGGCTTTCTTGTTTTCATCGCTGTATAAGTTTTCTTAGTTCCATTTCTATTTCCTTAAGCTCTTGTTCTTTTCTTTTTTTTAAGTCCATTAGTAACTTAATCGTTTTCTGTTGCTTTGCTTGTTCTTCCAAAATTTCTAGTATTGCCATGTTATTATTAGTTATTATTATTTTTTAAATATCCAAAATAAGAACGCTATAAGACTAAATATTACTAATACTGGTAAACACCACATAAATATTAATATTAAAGCTAAAACTCTCCCAAGTACAGGCGTTTTCATTATAAAGTCTATGGGCCTAACTGCCAGATCATATCCAAAGCTCTGGATAATCTCAAATATAAATTTATTCGTTCTCATCGCCTATTATGTCTTTAAGGTGTTGTATACAAAGTATAAAAGACAGTATTTGTCCGTTTAAGCTATCTTTTACTCTTTCACCTGGAGATAGATCTCTTTTAGTTCTTATATTAAGTACCTCATCCTCAAGGGCTTCTATAGCATCCTGTAATGATGTTTTATTGTATTGTTTATTTTCCATAATCAATTTTATTATTTGCTGTCATTTCTAACGCATCACAGAGTATGTTTATATCTGCTTTTAATTTGTAAGATCTACCATCAACCATTTCAATAGTATAATGATCAGTATTGAAAAATTGAAATATAGATATAATATATTTAGGGTTTATGCAAACCTCACTTCCATGTATGTCTATAAACCTATAAAACCTTGTCATAACGTAAAGGTATGGTATTGTTTTTATATATGGAAATTTTTTTATACATTTGCTTAATCTTTTTTTGAAAAAAATGAATATAAAACAAAATAGTAAATACATTTTAGATCATCCATATACCAAACAAGCTATAAAAGAGTACAATGATGGTAATCAAAGTATGTTAGAGCATCTATTGTTTGAGATACAGTTTCACACCTTTGATATGACAACATTACTGTGCTCTAAAGCTATCGGTATCCATAAATGGAATAATATTGGAGCAATCAAAGGTATTATAAGACATATTGAACCACCAACTAACTTATCTATATTACTTAACATACCCAGTAAAAAATCTTGAGTAAACATCAGTATGTAATATCTAATGAATTCTTTTCCTTAACAAAGGATCAAATACAAGACGATATAGATGACTTTTTTATTTATTATGTAGAATCTATCGGTGGATATCATAATTTTGGTTTAAAACATTCAAACAGAAGTAAAGAACTGTATATGAGTAGTTGGATAGAGTATAAAGATAAAAATGTTAACTTTGAAGATAACTAACAGATAGCTCACCTTAAAAAGTGGGCTTTTTTTTATTTATTTTTGTCCTATTATGAAAAAATCATCTGTATCTAAAAAAGTATTGGCTCCAGTGAAGCACGGTGCTAATAAAAGCAATGTTCCATCAAAGAACACAATGCCTCAACCTAAAAACCCATATACTAAAGCTACTGGCTTTGGTCTTAAGAGTTGTAAATAAGAATGGCAAAGCTTAAGGAGTCTGTATCTAAAAAACTTGATAAAAAGAAAGTATCAAGGCCAGGTAGACATTCTAAAAAGAAATCAAGTAGCTTGAAGTCTTCTAAGAACTATTTAAAAAAATACAGGAGCCAAGGTAAGTAATTTATGATCACACAAGAGGAACGTAATGAAAAGATTGCAGAAACTCTAGCAGCAACTCAATCTAAAAACGGGTTAGTTGAAAAGTTAGTTTTTACGTTATTGCCTATTTGTGTATCTGCTATTGGTTGGTTACTTACTCAGGTAAGCACTTTAAATAATCAGATAACTGTTTTAAATAACAAGATTGCAGTTGTGGTAACTGCTGAAAATAAAGCTATTCCACCACAAGGAACAACGATTGAAATGGAAGCAATCAGGGCAGCAGCAGCACAATCAAGAGCAGATATGAAAATGGAAATCATTGAGAAAATGACTAACATAAAAGAATCAGCTGCAACTGAAAGAGCAGAGATTAGGCAGCGTTTAGCAGTATTGGAATTTAAAAATAAATTAAAATGAAACAGTTTTTTTGTGATGAGAACGGAAGTCTAAGCATGAAGCGTTTATGTGGATTGTTATGTGTTATTGCTCTATGCGTTACTATGTATCATAATAGTTTTAGCGAAGAGCATACTGCACCTGCTGCAATATTAGTTGAATCAGTAGCGTTGTTGGCATTCGGTTGTCTTTCATTAACTAGCGCAGATAAAATACTTAAAAAGAAATGAAATTATCTGCACATTTAGATTTATCAGAGGTAACTAGGTCAGACTCTGCTAAGCGTAACGGTATTAGTAATATGCCAACTCCAGAGCACATAGCAAACTTTAAGTTGTTAGCTGAGAATGTATTTGAACCTATAAGAGAACATTTTGGTGTTCCTATACGTATTAGTTCTGGTTATAGAAGCAAAGAGCTTAATGACAAGACTAAGGGAGCTTCTAAGACCTCTGATCATTGTTTTGGTAGAGCTATAGACATAGACAACGATGGTACATCTATAACCAATAAACAGATATTTAATTTTATTAAGGATAACTTAAAGTATAAGCAGTTAATTTTTGAATTTGGTACAGATGAAAATCCTGCATGGGTTCATGTTTCTTATGATCCTAATAACTTAAAGAATGAAACATTAAAGGCAGTTAAAGTAAACAATGTAACTAAATATATTAAATACATATAAAAATGAAAAAGGTAAATAAAGTAAAAGTTGTAGAACCAAAACCAATTAGAAGAGTAATGCTACCTGAAGTAAAGGTAGTAGCTCCAAGAATACGTAAGATTATTGAAGAAAAAGTAGGACTATCCCCTAAGGGTATGGCTTCTAAGCGTTCTGTAGATAGTTTAAAAAGAGTTGGTTTTAGTAAGGCTATTGGTGAGCCAATTAAGATTAAAGGTCAAATTTCTACTTACGGTCCAGCTGCAAGTGATGTTATCAAGAAGAAGTTAAAAGGTAAATAACATTATGGAAAAGAATTCACTTTGGAACAACATCAGGGAAAAAGCCAAGCAGAATAAAATGACAGGAGCTAAACCTAAGAAGCCTACTGCTGCTATGTTAAAGCAGGAAGCTAAGATTAATGCTAAAACTCCAAAGAAATAAAATGTAATGATGATTTACGAGCCAACTAATAGGCTTGAAGTAAGTACTCCTAAAGGTGATGGTGTAGTTTTTTATTTGATTGACTACGGTCATGAATCAGATACTATCTACACCATTATCATTAACGATACTGGGGAGCTTTGGCAATTTACCAATCGTGACATTATAGTAAAACCTAATATAACATTTAGAAGATATGGCAAAGACACCAGCATGGACAAGATCTGAGGGCAAGGATCCAAAAGGAGGGCTCAATAAAAAAGGAGTCGCTTCATATCGTAAGGCTAATCCAGGAAGTAAGCTTAAAATGGCTGTAACTACTCCTCCTTCTAAACTTAAAGCAGGTAGTAAGGATGCTAATAGACGTAAGAGCTTCTGTGCTAGAATGTCTGGTGTTAAAGGCCCTGCTACCAAACCAAATGGTGAGCCTACAAGAAAAACTCTTGCTCTCCGTAAGTGGAACTGTTAATTATGCCCAACAGTAAACTATATAAGAGTTAATAGAACTTCTTCTTTTTTTATTGAGCATACGTTTTACATTCCTAGTTATATTTCTATTTTTTTTTTGTCTTTTTACACCCTTACATTGTTTACATCTACACACTATTACTTTGCTAGGTTCAGAGTCTTCTTCTATTTGTTTATAATACTTCATCTTACTTAGATTGTATACCTACTCTAATCCCAGCAGTTCTATTAGACTCCCAAGTTCCTACATTTAAGTAGTTGATATTAATTAGTGCGTACCCCAGAACTGAATTAATCAGACAAGCCCATCTATCAAACTTGTTTTCGTACCACCCCATTATTGTCTGCCTGCTGGTCAAGAGATTGATGTAGAATCCAATTGCTCTCACTTTGACTAATGGTTTATTAATACCTTTATACTCATGTTTTTGATTGCTCTCACAAGCCTATGCTCTTCCCAGTAATAGAGTTCTGAACTGGGTAAGACCTAAAAAACCCTCTCCTGACGGTTGAGATTAAATAGGATGGTTGCAAGTTCTTATTTAAGGATTATAGATGTCAGTGAGAGGGTAATATCTTTATGACTATAATCGATATAAAAACTTGCACAACAAATGTACGGATAATATTTAACAATTTCAATACCCAATAACTATTTTTAAATATATTTGTTATTGTCGTTCTATATACCTATATTTGAATTGTATTTTAAAAATAACATATATAAAAAAATGGAAATTAAAGGAAGAGTATTCGCTGTAGGAAACACAGAAACAGTAAGCGAAAAGTTTAAAAAAAGAGAATTAATTCTTGAGTATGCAGAAAACCCAGAGTACATTGAGTACATTAAGTTAGAGGCTACACAAAACAAAACAGATCTATTAGACACAGTTAGAGAAGGAGATGAAGTTGAGATTTCATTTAACCTTAGAGGTAGAGGCTGGAAGGATAAGACTGGAAAACAAAACTATACTAATAACCTGGTTATCTGGAAAGTAATCAAGTCTACTGGAGCTTATGCTAATCAGTTAGTTGAGGTTAATCATTCACACGAAGACTCTGGTCTACCGTTTTAAATTTCAAATCCTGTAATCAATATAATAACTTGCGTGTAAACAAAAAGGTGGGGAGTATACGGGCTTCTCGCCTTTTTTGTTTTTAAATTTAAAAATTATGAAGAACTTAAAAAGATCTGTAAAATTAAAGCAGGTTAAAGATGGCCAGAAACTGGTTAAAGAAATAAATGAGATTGTAAGGACTGCTGCAAACAACTATGGGTTCCTAACGAGCTTGTTAGTTGAAGGAGATGCAGAAGCTACATACCATAATATAATGGACTACAGAGAGAGTGTAGATAAGATGATACAAGAGTTTAGTGATTTAAATGAAAATAAAAAAGGACCTACTAATTAAGCAGATCCTTTTTCTTGTTTTTAAACTCAGTTGGTTATTAAACCAATGCAGCGTTAGAAGCAGTAACAACAGCAGCAGGAGTAGCACTAGCCAAAATAGTTTTGCTTTGGAATAGGTTACCTACATTGTAGCTGTAGTCAATAGCTGATTGAACTCCAGAAGTTACAGTGTTAGCTACAACTCCTTGAATTCTGCTTACGCTGATTACTTCAGCAGCAGAAGTATAAACACCTGCTTCGTTAGGATCTTCAGACTGGGTAAAAACATTTAAAGAAATAAGATTTGCCATCTTTTTTTAGATTTAAGGTTAATAAATAAATGAATGATACAAAAGTACATATTATATGATTAAGATTTTAACGTATGCTCCAGCTATAGGAGATGGTACAAGTTTCTATAGACTTGCAGGAGTTATGCCATATTTAGAGCAAGAATACAGTGATATTAAAGTAACTGATATATCAAATAATAAGTTTATTGATTGGTATATTCTTATTGGTGCAGATATATTATTATTTCAGAGACCATTTAACGAACAGCACTTTGCTGCTATTAAGATGGCTAGGAATATGAATATAAAGGTAGTTATTGACTATGACGATGATTTGTTTAATATACCTCAAGATAATCCAGTTCATTTAAGTTTTGAGCCTCACAAGGAAACAATGAAGCTTATATGTCAGGTTGTAGATGAAATATGGGTATCAACAGATTCAATTAAAAGAACCGTTTCTTTTTGGAATAAGAATGTAACCATTATACCCAATGCTCTCAATGATTATGTATTACCAGTAAATAAAAAGAAAGAATTTAACTTAGAAACAAAAAAGGTAGCATACAGGGGTGGTACAACTCATGAGGTAGATGTTTACTCAAAGATAGATCAATGGTCGAGTATCATAAATAATAATAAAGACTTTGAGTTTTATTTTCTTGGTGCCAGATTCTTATTCTTAGAGTCACTATGTGGAGATAATTATAATGCCATGGTAGGTATGCATATTATAGATTACTTTAAATTTTTTTCTGAGCTCAACCCAAACATATTTATATACACATTAAAAGATACACCATTCAATAGAGCTAAGAGCAATATATCATGGATAGAGGCAACTTATGCAGGTGCATCGGTAATTGCTCCAGAGTTTCTTCCTGAGTTTGCAACTATGCCAGGTGTTATAACATACAATGAATTAATGGATAGTGTATTTGAAAATGTAAAAGATCTTAATAAAGGTCTGGCAATAACAAATGATTTATCCTGGAAATATATAAGACAAAACCTTTTATTGTCTCAAGTAAACAACCAAAGATATCAATCACTACTAGCGTTAAAAAAAAGTAAATAAATGTATGTATATTTGTATGTACACTAACAAAGAAAACAATTAATGAAACATTCGACAGTAAAAAACAACGTATCTGCAATGTATCCAATACGTTTAAAGTATGTTGAGCGAAAGAAAATAGAAATAGTTGCCGCAGACAAGGGAAGAAAAGTATCTGAGCATCTACATTGGCTTATTGCTCAATCTATACGAAACTATGAATCTACGTTTGGAGAAATAGAGCTAACTATACAAGAAAGGACAGGGAAATGAAGACATACGGGGATCAGTTTATAATTAAATACGACATCGGATCAATTAGGAAGGTTGAGGTCGGTGGAACCATTATCGAGATTGCAGCGGAATGCAATATGGATATTAGGGGTAACTCTGACCAGATTGGCGTTATTGAATCAGCACCAGAAGGTCATGATTTTTTTAAAAAGGGGGATACGGTATTAACTCATTACTTGGCATCGGGAAGTGACAGGTCATTTGAGTACGAAGGAATCACATATCACCGTGTCCCCCTTAACATGATTTTCTTAAGAATAAACGAAGATAAAACCTTTGACTTAAACGACAAGATATACATCTGTGAAGAGATTGTTGTAGAGGCACCAAAGAGCCCCTCAGGGATACTTTTAACTCCGTTTGATGATAAGCGTGAGCCGATGAAATTGCGTGCCTTACACGTGCCTAAATATAGCCATGGCATACTCGTAGGAGATTACCTTATATCACAAGATGATTACCAGTATACTTTCAACTACGACAAGAAGAAGTATATCCAAATTAACTACGATCACATACTAGCAACTTATGAGTAAGATAGATAAAAAAGGACTTACCAAGAATCAGCTAGAGTACATTACTAAGATAGAAGAAGAGTTAGATTTATTTAAGAACGATGGAGCTAAAAGACTATTGTCTGAGTTGTCTGGTATAGCTGGAGACTTTGCCGATGATATAGTTAAAATAAGAAGCGGAGAAGGTGTTGGTGTTTACATTAATGAGAACGCCAACGACAAAATGATAGACAAGGTAATGAAGCTTGTAGATAAGATGGATAAGTTTAAGTTACTTGCTCAACTAAGCTCTCCTGAAGAAGAAGTAAAAGAAATTAAAAAAAGTATTAGAAGACCAGAGGACTTAGCATTCAATGTCAACAAGGATAGATCATAAGTTAATAGAGGGTGCGTTAGAGAAATTTGAAAGACGAAAGATCTGTGGAGAGATAACTGTTGACCTTCCTCAGCCTCCACCATTTAGGACTATTGATAATTACGAAAAGAAAAAGAAGGACCAGAAATTTAACTACCTTAATATTCCAGATGATATAGATGACCTAATAGATACATTAGGAGATGACTTTATTGAACGTGAGTACAATAGGATAAGACACGGTTATTGGTTTTTTAACTACGGTAATCTTGAATACATAACTGGATATCACTACGCATTCCTTAACTATATGTACATAGATGGTGAAAAGCCATTGTTTACAGATGCACAAAGAGACTTCTTCTATGCCTGGGATGCTGCAGAGAAAGACCCTACTTGTTATGGACTTTGCTTAACTACTCCCAGACGATGGGGTAAGGGTGAAGTATCTATTATTATTGCTTACCTAAGAACTATATTAAATCCATTCTCTCACTGTGGTATACAGTCAAAGACAGCAGATGATGCTAAGGGTCTGTATTCCAAGCTTGTACAAAGATGGCAACGTATGCCTCAGTACCTTAAACCTATTGATGAGGGTGAATCTAACCCAAAGAGTGCTCTACGTTTCTTTGAGCCAAGCATAAGAAGCACTAAGATCCAAAGAAAAGAATACAAGAAAGCATTAAACTCCTGGATAGACTTTGCTGCTACAGTAAAGACTGCATATGATGGTCAGAAGTTAAAGACTTATATATATGATGAGATTGCAAAAGCTGAAGGTATTGACGTAAAGGAGTGTTGGGATATTGTTAAGTTCTGTTTAGTTAACGGATCTACTATTATAGGCAAAGCTCTTTTAACTACAACCGTAGAAGATGGTGACTCATTCGAGTCTTCAATTAAATACAAAGAAATCTGGGAGCAATCAAATCCTAACTCCAAGCTTGAAAGTGGTAAGACACAGTCTGGGCTATGGAGGTATTTTAATCCTGCGTTTATGGGTTACTATGGGTGTGATGATGTTACTGGTGTTTCATTCATTGATGACTACGGATACTCAAGGCAAGAGTTAGCAAAAGAATACATATTAAGACAAAGGATTGGTTTAGATGACAGGTCCTTAGCTTCAATGAAACGTAAACTACCTTTAACAGTAGAAGAAGCCTTTCAAACAGATGCTAGTCAATGTCACTTCAACGCTATTAACTTATCTGACCAGCTCACCTACTTAAGAGAGTATGCACCTAAGGGATTAGTAAACAGAGTTACATTCTACAGGAAGACAGATAACACTGTTACTTGGAGACCAGACCCTAGGGGTAAGTTCCAGATGTGTTGGGATTTCAAAGACCAAGCTCAATCAAATAAAAATACGTTTGAACATGGATTAAGAAAGCCTAATAATACGGAGTCATTCGCTATTGGAGTCGATCCATTTGCCTCTACTATTATTACTGGGGACCAAGGCTCAAATGGAGTAGCTTACGTATATAGAAAGGATGACATAAACGATCCAGAAGATAGTGGACTTGTTGTGTGTAGGTATGCAGATAGACCGCCACTTAAGTCTATATTTCACGATCAGATTATTATGATGTGTGAATACTATGGATGTAAAGCTAATTACGAAAGTGATGTAGAGGATTACTATGAATACTTCATTAATAAAGGATATAAGAACTATGTCATGTGGAGACCTAAGTCTACCATAGATCCCAATAGAAAAAATAAAAAGGTAAAGTACGGTACACCATCTAAGGATCCATTTGCCTTACAGAAACATTTTGACACTGTTTTTAATTACGTTGAGCTAAGGTGCGATAAAATATATTTCGAGGAATTAATACTTGACCTTGTAGCATATAAACACGTTAAAAGAACAAAGTTTGATGATACTGTAGCATTTGGTATGAGTCTTCTTGCAGGAACAGAAAATGTTAAGGCACAAAAGGATGATGCTCCATTAGTGTTCATGAAATATGCTCAGCCAATTAAGCTTAACTACTAAAAAACAATACTTTAAATTAATTAACTTTGTAACTGAATTTACATTAACATAAATGTCGCAATCAACATTATACGGATTTCCATCCCCATTACTTCCCGATCAAACAAAGAATAGTCCAGAGTATGGATTAAAACTTATGAAAAGTGCATATGGGCAATGGATTAATGGATATGGTGGTTTTAGCCAAAAGCAAAGACAAACCAGATTTGATTACAATAAAGCTTATGCTCAGGGTATGCAGCCAATGCAGGAGTTCCTTGACTATTTAGATATTAATGGTCAACAGCCATATTCTAATATAGACTTTACTCCACTACCTATAGCTATACCTTTATTACAAAGAATCAAAGACAGGTTCAATCAAAGAATTGAAAAGATAAGATGTAACTCTATTGACCCAGTTAGTATATCTAAAAAGAATAAAGAAAAAATGGATGCTAAGTTCCGTATGGAATTTAAAGATCAAATTGCTCAGATAGAACAACAGTCAGGAGTTCAGTTAGAGGATCCAGATGCTTTTACTCCAGAGGATACTGAAGAGTTAGATGTTCACTTTGGCTTTACGTATAAACAACGTGAAGAGGTGATGATGGAGCAGGGTATTGATCTTGTTTTATATGATAACCAATGGACTGAAACTAAGAACTCTATTCTTGATGATTTATTGATTTATGGTTTTGCTGGAACAAGAACAGACATAGATAACAATGGCCGTATTAAGGTCCGTAAAATAAATCCATATAACCTGATTGTTTCTTATAGTGAAAGAAGCGATATGAATGACCTTGAATGGGTAGGTGAAGTTTTCTATATGTCAATCACTGACGTTAGACAGCAGTATCCAGGAAAGATTAGTGAAGAGGAACTGTTTAACCTATCAAAGAGTATGGTAGGTAAGTTTAATAATCCTGCATCATTTACATTCACGTGGAACTACCAGTATGCAAATGCTATAGCAAGACCATACGATGCATTTAAAGTACCTGTTCTTCAGTTGTCATTAAAAACACTTTATAACATTACTTACGAAAAGAATGAAGATAGGTTTGGTAAAACTATATTAGATAAAACAACTAAGTTTAAAGATGGTAAGGAATACGTTAAATCTAAGCCATTCTATGTAGAATACGAGGGTGCATGGATCTGTGATACAAACTACCTGCTTCATTGGGGTATAGCCAATAACATGGCCAAGCCAAATGATAACTTACAGGAATGTATTCTTCCGTACACTATCTATATGTACAACAATAATAGGATGACTAATAAGCCAGTCATTGAAACTATTATTCCTTCTATTAAACAAATGCAGTTAGCTCACCTACAGATTCAAAAGATTGTTTCTCAGGCAGCTCCAGATGGTTATACTGTAGATATTGCAGGTATGGCTGATGTAGATTTAGGTAATGGTAAGGGTGCATTACAACCAATGGAGTTAATTCGTATCTATAAACAAACGGGTGTTATATTCTATAAGGGCCAAGTTGATGATACAGAAGGTAATTCAAGACCTCCTATTACTCCATTAAATGTTCCATTCACAGCTAAACTAGAATCATTTATTAACCTATACAATTTTGAACTAAACAAGTTAGAAAGAATGCTAGGATCTAATTCGTTAGACCAAGGTATTATATCTAATCAAGCTGTAGGTAAAGGAGTACTAGATTCTGCTAGACAGATTGGTGAGAACTCTATTAACTATGTATACAACTCATATCTAAATATATTAGAAAGAACTGCAAAGCTAACTCAAATGAGATTGTGGGATATCCTAGTATTTGGTAAAAAAGGATATGAAGGATATAAGTATGCATTGGGTAGCGATAGAGTAGACTACATCAAACTAGAAGCAGATAGTGAATTTGAAAAGACAAACTTTGATGTTAAGATAGAAGCAACTATTGATGATAATGCAAAGCAAATGTTAGAAAATAATATTCAGCAAGCATTGGCTCAACAAAGTATCGAACTAGAGGATGCTATACAAATAAGACTATTAGATAATCCAAAGGCGGCTAATTACTATTTAGTTTCGGCTCAAAAGAAGAGACGTAAACAAAAAATGGATGATGCCAGGTCAAACAGTGAGATGCAAATGCAACAAGCCGTACAGGCAGCTCAAGCTAAATCACAAGGAGAACTTCAACTAGAACAAGCTAAGGCTCAGTTTAAGCTTCAACAATACGAAGAAGAGTTAGAAAATGATAAAGAGAGAGAGACACTTAAATACTTTAATATTCTTAGAGTTAAAACGCTTGAAAAACTATTGGAGCAAGGCACGAGTATTGATGAAATGCCTTCGTTTATATTTGATGGTATTGACGCTGTTGTTAAAACTCAGAAACAGATTATACTGGAAGAACTGCAAGATCAAGCAGAGCAACAACAAGCTAAAGAACAACAGATAGCTGCTCAACAGGAACAACAAATGCAACAGGAAGAGCAAGGTGTTCCTATGGAAGAAGAAGAAATTCCAGAAGAGGCACAGCAACCAATGATGTAAAAACTAATTATAATTATAGTTAATTTTGTAAATAAGGAATAAACACACACACAAAGAATAAAAGGAAGAATATTTTATGGAAGAAAATGTAAACAGGGCCACATCTTGGGAGGATGTCCTGAACAATAACTTTAATGCTTCAGCTCCAGTAGAGGAGATTGTAGAGAATGTTGAAGTTAATGAAGAACAAGTAGCAGTCGATGCTGCAGGAGAAGTGGTTAACGAGGAAGTAATAACTCCTACACAACCAACTGTAGTTGCTCAAGAAGTAAGTCAGGTATCTGATCTAGATCCAAACAAGCAAGCTCTAATAGATGCTATACTTGATGGTAAGGAAGATTTAGTTTACGACTACTTTAGACAAAAGAATACAGACTATAATCAGTTTAGTGATATTGATGTCATTAAGACTAAGATAGCAAATGAAAATCCTGCATGGGATGCTGATGATATTGAACTAGAGATTGAATCAAAATATGGCTCATCTCTTCTTAGTGAAAAGATAGATATCAGTGAAATAGACAAAGACATTTATCCAGATGAGTATAAAGATGCTCTTAAGATAAATAAAGAAATTGATAAAGCAGAAAAGCTTTTAAAGAGAGATGCAAAGGAAACAAGAGTTATCCTGGAAGATCTAAAAAATAACATTTCCCTACCAGTTTCCGAAAGGAGATTAGTAGAAAAAGATACAGTAAGTACAGAGAACGTAGAAGCCTCTGCAGAATATACCCAGGAAGAATTAAAACAAATTCAGGCTGATTGGATTTCTGCAGTAGAAAAAGGTGTACCAGAAGTGAGTGAGTTTAAGTTTAAATTAGGAGACGAGGATGTATCCTATAAGATAACTGAAGATGAACAAAAACAACTTGTAGACAAGATGAAAGGTTTTAACGCAGAAAGTTATTTACTGGAACGTGGATGGCTAAACCAAGATGGTTCTCCTAACATAAAGAAGATTACCGAGGATGTGTATATTCTTGAAAATAACGAGAAGATTTTTAGGTCAGGTTGGACACAAGCAAAAGAGAAGGCAAAGATGGATATCATTAGTAAAGATATTAAGAATATTAATCTAAACCAATCTACTAACACTGTTGATGCTCAAGGCTCAAATCAATATAGCTTTGGAGATTACGTGCTAGGACTATAAAAATTTTACACACATTTAAAAACAAAACAAAAAGACTATGTCAACTATACCTAGTGCTTATAGCACCGCATCCGCAACCAGAGCAGGAACCCTGATCTCTGAGTTGAACATCGTTGTACCACGTGCATATCGTGAGTTCATCGATAAATTCCAGTTTGTTCCTTACGTAATGTTGAACGAACTTGCTGGTAACACATTAGCTTCTGATAACAAGTTATTCTATCACTACGAATCAAAAGGTCGTCAAATGTCATTTGTACGTGCTTCTGCTACCGTTTCAGGTGCTGCAGGTGCTTCAATTACATTCACTATCGATTCTGCTGATTACTTTGCATCTGGTACTAAGTCTCTTCCAGAAGTTGGATTGATTCTTTACAATGCACGTACAGGAGTTGAAAACCGTGTTACAGCTGTTAACAAAACTACTCCATCTGCTCACACAGTTACTATTGCTCCAGTTATTGCTACTGAAAATGCAAGTGTTGTTGCTGGTGACGAACTTCAAGGTCGTGGTTACAAGTATGTAGGTGAAGCATCTGACTACACTACTACTACTATCCAGGGTATTGATAAGTACACTAACTACGTAACTCAAATTCGTATCGACTCTAAATTCACAGATTTGAACTTAGCAGAAGCGATTGACTTTGAATACGATGGTCAGCGTTACTACAAATACAAGCAATTGGCTGATGACAACAAGAAATTCTTGTTACAGCGTGAGTTAATGCTTATGGACTCTAACTTGACTGACAACTTAGGATACAATGAAACTGGTTCTGCAGGTGTTATCCAGCAAACTCAAGCTAATGGCTTGAACATTGGATACTCTACTTTCAGTGCTCAGAATACATTTGCTTCTATTGAGCGTCAATTAGACTCTCAAGGTGCTCCACAAGAATACGATTGGTTGTGTGATGTTAAGCAACACATTGCTATTCAGAATTCTTTGGGTGCTGATTTCAATAACGGTGCTATTCTTTACAATCAAGGCAATGAGTCTGGATTGAATGGAAACTTAGATTTAGCTTTCGGGTTTAAGTCTTTTGCTCCTTACCAACGTAAGTTCAACTTCACTCGTTACTTACCATTCTCTGAGCAAGCGTTCTACGGATCATCCGCAAATGGAACCACTCGTGAGAACTTCGGATTGTTGATTCCAAAAGGATCTTCTTCTGATGCAGTAACTCGTAATGTTGTACCTCGTTTCAATGTTCGTTTCCAGGATATCCTTGGTAACGGTCAAAAAGTTCAAATTGCTGAGACTGGTGGTCTAGCTAAAGTTCCAACCTCTGCCAAAATGGAATTGGTTGTTTCTCAAGTAGCTTACTATGGTGTTCAAGTAATGGGTGCTAATCAATATGCTATTGTAAAAGGTAGCTAATAATATAAGGGGAGGGTTCGCTCTCCCCTTTATTTGTTAAATCTAGGAAGAAGAAGAAAACAAAAAATAATACAAACATACACACATAAAAAGAAAATGGAAGAACAATTAGTAATTAAAAAAAGGGGAAATCCAAACTTTGGTAAAAAAGAAGAATTATCACAAGACTTTTTGGATTTAGATAAAACATATCATTTCGTGTTAACTAAAACATGGGAAGGATATAAGCCAAGAGATAAAGAGGGTGGTCATATTAGTTCAAACCCATATCCTCCAATTTTCTCTTTGCCAAATGAAGGTATCACAATTGATGATGCAACAGGTAAGAATAGACGCTGGAGATGCCTAAGAGGTATTGATACTATCTGGGTTGATGAGCAAGAGGGTGTAGAGCCACAAAGTTTTGAAGACTATGAAGATATTATCTTCTCTACTGGTCATTTAACTGTTAAGGGTTATGAGAGAAATAAGCTTGCTGCTTTATTAGCTCACGATACTTATGAAGGTAAAAAATATAGAAAGGCAAATATAAAGCCTGAGTATAGATTAATTGATAGAGACGCAGATACTAAACGTGCTCTTGATTCATTAGATGTAGAATACGAAGCTCTTAAGTTAGCTAAGGAATGTTCTGATGATGAGATGCTACCGTTTGCATATGTACTAGGTATTAATCTAAGTCAAACATCTAATAGTATTCGTAAGGATTTTATTATGAGAGCTAAGAGTAACCCAGCTTACTTTATTAAGCACTTTGTAGATCCTAAAAACAATATTGTATTCAAGGTTAAAGAAGCCTTGGAGGATGATATTATAAGTTCATCAGTACTAGAAAATAAACTAGTATGGGCTGAAAGTAGAAAGTTTATCACAGATGTTCCTAAAGGTTCTGACGTTCCTCAATTGGTAGCCAAACTTGTTCTTCAAGGAGACAAGGATGTTGTAGCTGCTTATGAGCAACTGAAGAAGATGTAAGAACTTCCCTGATTCCTTTCTTTTGTGTAGTTAGCTCCCATCCTTAATTGGTTGGGGGCTTTCTTGTTAGAGCTTAAAAAACGCTTTTAAATATTGATTATCTTTGTATCATCATGACTATAGACGAAGTACATACATTCATTGATTTCATAGCAAAGAAGAGTAATGCAGGTGGTTATATAACTCCAGCAGAACAAGATTTGTTATTAAATAGGGCTCAAATCCAATACTTTAATAAGTTATACGGTAATCAAAATGATTATAGATATGACAGACCAGTACCTAAAATATCGTATGCTATAACAGAAAAAATAAGCAATAGTTTGTCACCATTTTTATCGGATCCTACAGCACTTGTTATTGATGGTAATGGGCTTGTTAATACCCCTGGTGATTTATTTCAAACGGTATCTATCACGCACACAGTTTCTGGTCTTGACTATGAAATAACAAGAGTAGAACAAGACAGGGTATCAAACAATCTAACTTCTTCAATAGAAGCCCCAGATGCTAAGTACCCAATATACACACAGTTAAGAACTAAGCTACAGTTTTATCCTAAGAATTTAGCTACGGCAACTATTATATATCTTAAAGAACCAACCGATATGGTATGGGGATATACTACTGTTAATGGAAGACCAGTGTATGATTCTGGGACTAGTGTTCAGCCATTATGGAAAGATATGGACATGAATGAAATTATTTATTTAGCACTAAGTTATATCGGTGTAAACTTGAAGGACCCAGAAGTTTCTCAGTTTGCTAATGTTAAAACTCAAACGGGATTATAAAAATGGCAGTTACAACTTACGGATATCTTGCTGAACAAATACTTTCAACCTATTACAAGGGTGTAAGAAGTGATGATAGTTCTTATTCATTAAAATACATTGCATCCATGTTGGCACAGGAAGTTGCTTTCATGGCCAGAAAGAATGCATTTGAGAATGGGAACAATGGTGACATTACTTATATCAATGATACATTCATTAGTACGTTTAAGAGCTTGGCTGTGGCTACAGATAATATTAGTTTGGAAAAGTACATCGTGCTACCATCTATGCCAACAGCTTTACCTAATAACCAAGAGATTGTATCGGTATCATTAAATAGGAAAACAAATAAAACATTTATCCCAATGAAGAACAAGGATAGATTTGCTCAGGCATTTCTTCCATCTATAAGAGGAGTTGTTTTTTATTACATAGAAGATGGTAAATTATATTTTGATAATCCAGAAAACTTTATATTCACTTCAATTACATTAAAGATGGCAGGTGCTCTACCAAGTGGTGATATATTGGATGCTCAACTTAATATACCTAAAAACTATGAGACCGAGATTATAGATAAGGTATTAAATAGATTACTTTCTGTTAACAGATTAGGAAGAGATTTGACTAATGATGGTGACGATATAAATAATAACATTCAATAATGAGTAGAATTGGACTTAAACAAATTATTGCTGAACTTATAGACAGCAAGGATTCTAGCTCACATGAGTTTAGAAGAATGTATAATATAGGTGTAAGAGGTGTTCGTGAATTTAACACTGACATTGTAGGAAACTTCTCTACTAAACTATTAGATGTTAATGCTAATAAAACAGCAGACCTTCCAGAAGATTATGTATCCTATTCTAAAATGGGAGTTATTAATGAAAAGGGAGAGATTGTTACACTTAGATCTAATCCTCAATTAAGTAATTATAATATTGGACACTCACTTAACCCTGATAGATTCGAAGGAGTCCCAGGTATTGGAGCTGTATCATATCCTGCTATACCATATAACTATCCATATATATACTATAACTTTTTTGTATCTAACCAGTCTTTCAATTTATTTGGTCTTGCTGGTGGTGGACAAGATATAGGTCAATACAAAGTAGATGAGGAGTGTGGAATAATTATCTTTGGTCCTTACTTTAAGTACGAAAAGATTTTACTTGAATATCTTGGTGATGGAATGGATAGAGATTGTGATGACTATATGATAGACAGTCGTGCCGCTGAAGCTATGTTAGCTTACATCAGATGGAAGACAGCCCTTGATAACCCTAAGAAGTATGGACAAGGGATTATGAGGGATTACAAGCAAGAATATAAGTCTGAGAGACTAAAGGCTAAGATGCGTATAAATAAAATTGTTGTGTCTGAATTTGAAGATATACAAAGAATTACCAATAAATTAGCACCAAGATCATAATGATAGAAAGTAAAGTATTCGCAGGTGGAGGTCTTAATCAAGATGTTGATAATAACTTTTTAAAACCTAATGATTGGAAGGATGCTTTAAATATTAGGGTTACTGATAGACTTAACAATACAGATAATATTATTTCTAATATAAAAGGAAATACATCTGTAAGTTATGCTCTCCCTGCAGGAACTAATAAATGTATTGGTGAGTACGCTAATGAAAAGGCTGGAAAATTTTATTCATTTATATGGAACAGTAATAATGATCACTCTATAACCGAATACGATCCTACATTAAATACGATAACAAAAGTCCTGCAGGCTAGTTATCTTAATTTTCAGGAGTACCAATTAATTAATGGAATAGGAATAGTTGATGATAATCTATTGTACTGGACCGATGGGTTTAATCCTCCTCGTGGTATAATGATAGATAGGGCCAAGGAAACTAGTCCTCCATATTATACTAATTCAGTAAGTATATCGTTAGCTAAACCACCACCATCTGTATTAGTTACTCCATCTTATGCAAATGATCCAAATTACCCAGCTACACCTGTAGCAGTAAACAGATTAAAGGGTCAACTATTTCAATTTAGATATATATATATTTATGAGGATGGATCTAGAAGTGCATGGAGTTCATGTAGTACGGTTCCATATCCAACACTAGAGGTTAATAGTACCGTATCTAGTGAGGCATTTAGAAATAATAATATAGTTTTAAATTTTGATGTAGGTACAAAATATGTTAAATCAATAGAAGTAGCTGCACTAGTTAAAGGTATTGCATCAACTGGTACTACCCAAGATTGGTTTGTGATTTTAGCTAAAAGTAGAGCTGCTTTAATTGCTGATACAGGATCATATAATTCATTAACAAATGCTTATGAGTATAGATTCTTTAATGATGGTTTATATCAATCTGCTGATGTTGTAGAAACTGATTTACCTTATGATTATGTACCATTAACATCTAAGTGTTTAGATATAATAAATGGAAATGTTCTTATATTAGCAAATAATAAAGAAGGATATGATAACATAACTACAGATGTAACTTTAGGTGTAACATATGTTGCTCCTGATATTGGGGCAAGAATGACTGTTTATCATCCATTAGTAACAACTAATTATTTTTTTTCTGGTGTTCCCGTAACTGGAGATGTAATTAATTATGATCTTGATTATTGGGAAGGAGGAGCAGGTCCACCAGATCCACCAACTGGTAATATAACTGGTACATATACTGTTACTGGATTGCAATCTGGAAATTTAAATTTAACTGTAAATGGTTTAAGTAGTCAAATTGCATTTGATACTGGCATGGATGTAATAGGTACAGTAACTGTACAGCCAAATGGTTCAATTTTATTAAGTTTTGCTTCATCTCCTGAAGAAGTTGTTTTTGGTGATGAATTCTCTATGACAGTAACATTGGCAGCCTCATCATTAACAGCATCTTTGTCAACCTATAAAACAAATTCAAGATACCAATTTGGATTAGTTTATTATGATGATTTTAATAGAAGTACATATGTACAAACTTCTGATAATTTTATAGTTTCAACAGATTCATTTGGCGAGGTAGAAGGAGATAATCCAGTAATATCTTGGCAAATAGATCATGCAGCTCCATCATGGGCAACTACATATCAATGGGTTAGAACAGAGCAACTTACACATAGTAAATTTTTATTTTGGTTGGCTACAGCAATAGCTGCTCCAGCAGGTAAAAATTATTATGAACTTAATATTAGTTCGTTAATTACATATAGTGCAACAAACCCTGACAGTATATTAAACTATGAATATACTCCTGGTGATAGATGTACTATACATAAGATTGGAGCTACATGGCAATCTTCATTTGATGTAGCCATTGTTGGTGAAGAAGTTACCTCTTCGGTACATAAGATTTGGATAGAAAAAGGTATTTCGCTCACACCAGGTACAACAGACGTTCTTATTGAAATATATACTCCTAAGACAAGGTCTAATCAACCTACCGAACAATTCTTTTATGAATTTGGTGAAGTATATAGCTGTACTTCTGGAACACACACAGTACTTACTGGAGATTTTACACTAGGCGATGTATTTTATAGAGGAAGATTATTTTCTGCTGGAGTTACAACGAATGTAGAAGATCCAAACTTTAGTGATTTTTATATTAGTAGCTTTAGCTCCAATGGTAGGGCTAATATATTCTCACCACAAGCCAAACAGCTCACTCTGCCGACAGATGTAAGGTTCAGTGATACCTATGTACCAAATACAAATATAAATGGCTTGAGCAGGTTCTATGGAGACGCATTTGAGACATACGACAGGGTAAACGGATCTATACAGAAAACAACTGTAAGGGATAACTACTTAATATTATTCCAAGAGTTAAAGATAGGTTATGTTCCAATAATGCAAAGCATACTTGAGGACCAAGGTTCTGGTAATGCAGCTAACGTAGCAATCTCAAATAAACTATTAAACAAGGTTAGATACTTTGCTGGAGACTTTGGTATTGGTTTAGTTCCAGAATCTATGGCCAGGTTTGCTGGTGTTATATACTTTGTAGATTCTAACAGAGGTCAGGTAGTTAAGTTATCTGATGGTTTACAACCTATAAGTACTGCTGGTATGGATAGTTATTTCACAAGTAAATTAACATCTATCAAAAGCTCACCTAATGTAAAAGTTATAGGATCATATGATCCATATAACGATGAGTATATAGTAAGCTTTAAGATAGCTACTGCATCAAACGCTGGAGATGCTACTTTAGCATTTAGTGAAATGATAAACAGGTGGACATCATTCTATTCATTCATACCTGATTCTGGTGGTTATATATTTAATCAATACATAACACATAAAGCTGGGGTATTATACACACATAACAACAATAGTTCTTATGGTACGTTTTATGGTACCAACACTGAATCTTATGTTGATATTGTATTTAACAATTCACCAACTCTAATTAAAACATTCTTAGGGTTCATAGAGCAATCAAATACAAAATGGACTCCAACTGTTATCTCAACAAGCAATGCTCAAGCATCTTCATTAAATGATACTGATTTATTTGAAAAGGAAGATGTATTCTTTGCTAGTTTCTTAAGGGACTCAAACTCACCTAATGGATTAATAAATGGAGATGATCTAAAGGGTAACTGGATTAGGTTAAAGCTTACTGAAAGCAATGTAACTAAGTCTACATTATTCTCTGTAGATTTAAGATCTATACCATCTTATCAAGGTATAAAATAAATTCATATTTTTTAGTTAAATTTGTAAATAAAATAAAAATCAATATTATGGCAGGAGGATTTCCACTTGGCTCATTTGCTAAATCTTTAGGCTCGGTAGCATCTGCTGGAGCTAGTGCTACTCCATTGGGTATGGGTATAGCAGCAGGAGCTGGACTATTAAAGGCAGGCTTAGGTTTTCTTCAGCAAGCCAAGGGTAAGAAAATGCTTAAGAATACTGTTGATCCAGGTTATGTTATACCTAAAGGTTACGAACAGAATTTAGGTCAGGCTGAACAAATGGCCAAGGGTGGTATACCATCTCAGGAGTATAACCTAGCTAGTACAAATATACAAAGAGGCACACAAGCAGGATTGCGTCAACTTAGTAGAATGTCTAATCCTTTTGCAGCTATATCTGGATTGGCAAGAAGTCAATCTGATTCATTTTCTAAACTAGACGCATCTAATGCATCAGCCAAGAGACAAAATATCTTACAGGCTATGGGTGCAAGACGTGAGATGGCAGGACAGCAGTTAGCTCAACAGCAATACTCTCAAAATAGATACTTTGATAAAGTAAATGAGGCTAATGCTAGAATTGGTGCAGGCACTCAGAATATGTTTGGTGGATTAGGTGACATAGGAACTGCTGGGATATATGGGTCAATGGGTGGTAAAAAGAATGCTTAATATCTATTGCTAATATAAACAATAATTTGTAAATTTAAATAATGGCAATTAAAACAGGAATAGGTGTAGGTGCAGCTCAAGTATTTGATACTAGCGGTATTATGAATGCTTATGGTAGACAGATAGCTCAACAACAGAGAGCAGAAGCAGCTCAAGCACAGAGAGAATATCTTAGTGCAGAAAAAGAAAAAGAAAGAGCAGAAAGAGAAGCAGCTAGATTTGATGAAAATATAGCAGATATAATGGCTAGTGCTAAAACTTCTGGTGCTAGAGATGTTGACGTTCCAGATATTACTAAGTCATATAATGATATAAAAGACTTCTATTCAAAGTCTGGTTCATTAAAAGATTCCGATAAGCCATTGTTTAGAGCAGAGCTAAGAAATAGAATTAACTCACTTAATGAGTATGCTCAGCGTTCAGAAAAACTGTCTAAGGATGCATTGGCTATATCTTCAGAGATTGCTAGAAATGAGTGGGATTATGATCCTGCATCAGTAGCAGATATAAACGACATATTAAAAACTCCATTAAGTAAACTTGGAGATAGAGCAAACTTAGATCCTCAGAGGTATAAAAGGCTACCTAACTTTGGATTGATAGATACTATTATAGACTCTACATACGAAAAAGGTAATGAGAACGCTAAGTTTGCTGGAGAGGTATTTGATAAGGGTAAAAGATTTAATGTAAAAAGAATTGAGCCAGCTTTTATTCAGAATAATTTAGTACAGCGTTTCACAAGCTCACCAGAAGCATTAAAAGCTATTAGTAGTCTATATGTAAGAGAACTTGGTAAACAACCAACAAACGAAGAACTTATCAATTATATAATGGATAAGTATAAGACCAAGCACAAGTTTGATTATATTGGTGAAGCAAGGGACCTTAAGGAACCAAAGAGTGGAACTGACGAACAAGATAAATACACTTATAGACAACAGATAATTACTGGAGCACTTGAAAATGATCCAGGTTCTATAAATAAAATAAAGGCTGCATTGCCTCCAGGAAGTAAAATTATTCCATATAAGTCACTTAGCACAGGCAAATCAAAAGGTGGTTATAATTCATTAAAAATAACTATACCAGGAGGTGAGGTGGACTCTAAAGGTAATCCTATATTACCATTAGAACAAATAATTGAATCGTCTAGAGGAGAGGGTGTTATTAAACTAAACAGAATATTAAATACCTATACTGGAGAAAACATATCTGATAGTAAATTAGGTATTAAAGGTGGAAAGCCTGCTGGTCAGCAAATAGAAGTTAATATACCTAAACCAAATGCGTCTACTCCTAGTATACCTACTGCTACAAGAGCTGAATGGAAATCGGCTGGATGGAGTGATTCAGAGATTAATGAAGGAATTAAACAAAAAGTTATAAAAGTTAAATAATGGCTGATTTACCAAAACCAAGTGATTTATTGAAAAAAGGATTGCCTAAACCACAAGACTTATTGGAAAAAAAAAATCCTATTCAGAACGGTTCTGGTATTGGTACGCAGACTTCATTCTCTGGCTCAAAGCCTTTCCAAACCCAAGTAGATACTAAAATACCCTCTGTATTAACAGAGCAAGGTAAGGTAGGTTATGAGCAAGAAATTCAGAAAAAAGCTCAACAAAAACAAAAACTTTCAGAACAATTAAAGAGTGCAAAAGATGTTTATTATCAAGCTCAAGGAGATGCATCGTCATTTTCTTTGTATGATGGATATCAGTCTTCTATAAAAAATATAGATGATGAGATTTCTAAAAACTATCCAGATGAAGCTACCGTTTCACGAACAGTTTCTGGTCAAGAAAGTTTTCAAAAATATAAAGCCAAAAGAGATCAACTTATTTCTGATAGAGAAATATTGAGTCAAGAGTCAAAAAATGCATTAAGATATATAAATCCAAAAATTGAATCTGATATAAATTTAGATTTTGAAAAAAATGGGTTAGATAAATTCACAAGAGATGTAGATGGTTTTAAAGTTGCCGATGAATATAAAATAGATGATTATGCTAAACAATACGCAGAAAAATCTGGTTTATCTGATGATGGTACATTTAAAAAACTTGTTTATGATAAATTAAAATCATCTGTTTCATTTAAAATAAGTGAACCTGAAATTAAAAAAGAGTTTGACAAATTATACAAAAGTAAAACTGGAGTAACTCCAGATGAAGCTATTGAAAAAGATTTTTTAAATAATTTTATTGAAGGTAAAAAAATACAATCTAATTTAATTCTTCAAGTTGAATCATTAAACAAAGAAATAAAAACAAAGATTAATGATTCAGCCAAGTCCTTATCGATTGAGTATAAGCCAATACTTGAATCTATTAATACTAATTATAAAGTTGAAACAGATGAAATAAAATCTAAAATTGAACAACTTAATCAATCTTATAAATCAGGCCTTATTTCAAGACAAGATTATGAATTAGCATTTACTAACACTAAAGCTCAGTTTGATTTAGCAGATGAACAATATAGACAACTATTTGACGCTGAATCAAAAAAGTATCTTAATAATCAGAATGAGCTATTTTCTAAATACAACAAAAGATTTAATAGACAAGTTTCTGAATTTAAAAGCATGGCAGATCAACAACTGTCTGATGCATCAAGTAAATACGGTAAGTCGTATAAAATGTCACCAGAGGTAAAGAACCAATATGAATCTCTTTGGGGTCAAGCTACTAAAAACTATCTATCAAAAGAAGAGGCTGTTAAATATGAATTAGACAGGTCTTCTTTAATGGGTAATATCGGTGGACAATTTGCTAAAAATCTGTTTATGGGTATTGGTGGTGGTATTAAAAGTATATCGTCAATGTATGATTTTGATGCTGGATATGTTTTGGGAGATTATTTGGAAAACTCATTTACTTCATCAAGCCCAGAAATAAAATCTGGATGGGATTTACTTGATCCTATTAAACTACAAACATCTACGGGTAAAATGATTGGTGGTATGGCTCCAATATTAGGAGCTTCAGCTTTAACAGCTGCTGCAACAAAAAGTGCACCTACTGCTTTGAGATTATTAACTACTGGTCTTGGTAACTATCTTATAGAGACTGCTCAGATTGGTGGTGGAGTTAAGGATCAAGTTTTTCAAAATACTGGAAACATTGCAGATGCCAATAAAGCTGCTAAAAAAGTTATGGATGCAAACTTGTATTTGCTACCACTATACGCTTTAGATGGGTTACCATTTCTTGGTAATGTTACATTGGGTATTGGTAATACTTTTGCTAGGGCTGGAGCTAAGGCTGCTCTAGAAGTAGTTACTGAACTCCCACAAGAATATTTTCAAGGAATATTTGAAGATTTAGCAGTTGCTGATAAACCTATATCGGACACATTTAAAACTATGACTCTTGATAAATTCGAGAACACAGCATTAAATGTTATACCCACATCAGTTTTATTGGGTGGTGGTGGGACAGCTATTCAGGGCGTTAGAGAAAATATTTCTAAAATGCAAGGTCGTTCACTTGCTGCAAAAGTTGATTTATCTAACCTTACAGAAACCACTAAAAAACAATTTATTTATGATACGGTTTTAAGAAGGGGAGATGTTTTCTCTAAGGCATATGTTTCTTCTTTGTTTAACTCTGGCAATATAAATGAACAAGAGATGGAGTCGTTTAGTAAAATGATTGACGACTCGGCTAATATAATGACAGAATCTAAAAAAATTGGATTAAATAAAGCTCAATCAAAAGTTTATGCTGCATTAAGATTTGATTATTTACAATCTAAAAATGAATTTGATTCAGAGCAGGATGAAGTATCAAAGAAAGTATATAAAGCCAAAATGGATTCAGCAGAAAAGTCTCTAAATACTTATCTTTCTGGTGGCAAACCAGATGCGGTTCTTTTGACACTACCAAATAATGAGCAATACATATATAGTTTTGAAACACTAAATTCAATTATTAATGAGGGTGGTGAAATATTAAATCAAATTATAAGTGGAGAAGTTTCTATAGGTTTACTTTCTGATAAATCAAACCCGAAAGCAAAAGAATTATCCGATAAATTAACTAAATTAAAACAAGATGCCGTTCAAGTCAAAACAGCAGGTCAAGTTCCTGTACAGCCAGAAGCCACAATTGGCGAAGAAGTGGAGCAAGGAAAACCCAAATCAGAAGCTGAAGTCGTTACCGAAGAAGGTGTCAAGGCAGAAGAAGTAGGTAGTAATGTAGGGGAAGATTTGAAAATAACAGGAGATGTAGGTATTGATAAATCAAACATTCCTCTTGATAAAACAAGTCAGCCAGTTAATTTAGGGTCAATATTAGCAACAAATGGTGATAAATTAGATATATCCGCAGAAGAAATAAATTTAAGTTATCCTGGTAAAAAGAAATACGTTAGGAAAATAACAGCGACCAAAGGAGATGAAAAGGCAATAATATCATTTTGGGAGAATAATAATAAATTAATAATACTTCACGTAGAAAGCACTAAAAAAGGTGCTGGATACGGAACAGATTTAATTAATAAAGTTATTAAAGAGGCAAAAGACGCTGGAATAGAAGAGATAGTAGCAGATAACGTAGAAAGTCTTTCATCAGAAAAATATTGGGAGAAGCAAGGATTTATTCAAGACCCTAATTCCCGTAGTAATAGAATTTTACCGTTATCTACTGCTCAAGAACAAACCCCTGGAAAACAAGTAGAACAACTAAGAGCAGAAGAACAAGCTGAACTAAAAGCCGCAATACCTAACGCAGAACAATACCTAACAGATGGTAAGGTTGATAAGGCTAAACTAACTGATACTAAAGATAAAAAAGCCTTTAAGAAAATCTACGATAAGTACGATAAGCTCATTACTCCTTTGTTGCCTAAGAAAGAAGCTAAAGTAGAAGAGGCAGCAACCTATAGTGGAGTAAATAAATTATTTAAATCTAATTTTGAACTTTCTAATATAGGAACACCTGAACAATACTCTAAATATTTAGGCACTATATTCCCCGAAAGTAAAGTAAAAGGCATTGTTTATCATGGAAGTAAGACTAAAAAACCTACTCAGATTTTTGTAGAAACTTTTATTGGTAAAAACAATAAAATACTTGGTGCAGGAAATGGATTCTATTTCACTTCTGATATTAATTATAGCAAGGTTTATGGAGAAACTACTTTAAGTATAATTGATATTAAAAATCCAATTGATTTTAATTCAGATAATTATGATTCATTAGAAGACTTAAAAAAAGCTGCTAGAGAATTATCTAATAAAGGAGATGGAGTAATTGATTCAAGAGAAAATAACTATTATCCACAAGGCGAAGAAAAACTTAAATTATCATCAAGTCCTGATTATATTGTTTTTAAACCAAGTCAAATACATATATTAGGAAGTAACCAAGATATAGAAGGGTTTAAAAATTTTGTTAGTAAAAAAGAAGCCAAAGCTGATGCTGTTATAACACCAGACAATTCTTCTAATTATGCAAATATGACAGAGGATGATAAAGGCAACTTTGTTTTTTTCCATGTGGGTAAAAAAGGATATAAAAAAATAAAAAAATCATCTGGTGCAACTACGGCTACATCTAAAGAAGAAGCTTCTGCATTATCTAAGGTTGGTGGAGTTGCTATGTATTATACATCTCCTTCTGACTCTGAAACAATGGTTACTGGAGAGGGTAAGTATGCAGTTGCTGTACCAAAAGAAAAAGTATATGACTTTAATACAGATAAATTAAATTTTATTGAAGAAGCTAAGGCTAGACATGAATCTGAAAATCCAGGAAAGGCATTTGATTTAAATTCTCAGCTCGCCTATGTAACTAAGATAGCAGGTGAGAATGGTTTTGACATGGTTGTTGCTCAATGGGATGGAAAAACAAGAGCTCAAACAACAAAAGAATTTATACCATCAGATATTCAAGAATCAGAAGGTAATGTTGTTAAGAAGAAATTCACCGAGGATTACGAATCTAATAAGAAAAAAGGATTTGAACCAGTAATACCAGTTTCAAAATCTAAAAAACTAGCTGATCTTTATAATAAGATTAATGAGATAAGGAATAAAGAAAAAAAGTATGATGATCTATATAGTTTATACGCAGATAGCAGTAAATTACAACAAGAAGACATAACAAAACTTATAGAAGAATCTAATCTTCCACAAGAGATCAAGGATGAGTATAAAGATATTATTGAGTCTAAAGAGGAATCTAGGAGATCAAAAAATATAGCAGGTAAAAAGGTAAAGGTTAAAAATGCTCCAGAAGGCAATCATTTAAATATAGGCCTAAATGAAGGTAGAACAAAGAAAAAAATGTCAATTGATGACGTTTTATCTAAATTACCTAAAGATGTAAAAGTTATTTCTTATTCAGAAATTGATGTAGCTAGCGGTGAGCCAACTCTTGTTATAGAAACAGATAGACCACTTACTGCATTAGAAATAATCAAGTTGCTTGATGATACTAAACAACAGGCTATACCTCAATTATCTAACGGAGAAGGTGTTTTATATGACACTGAAAGAGGTACTGAAAATGGTTGGGGTGAATTTGATCCAAATCTTTTTATTTTACAAGATGGTAAAAGTTTAAGCCAATACACAAAAACTAAAGTTCCTAAACTAAACGAATCAAATGTAGAAAATGCGATTGAGTTACTAGATGATATTAGGGATAACAAAAGAAAAGCTGAACGTGCAAGTAGTAGAAAAAAAGCTGATCTTGAACAGAAAATAACAGAAGCTGAAACTGAATTAGATAAAATACCAGATGAAACTAAAATAGTTAGGGTTATTAATGATAACTTTGATAAGATTAAAAAAGACTTAAAAGAACAAGGACTACTAAACGTAAAATGTTAAACCATGAAACAAAAAATATTATCTGAAAAGATAGAATCTAAACTAAATGAATTAATAGGTCAAGAACTATATGCTATGTATGCGTATAAGGCTATTGCTAACTGGTGTCAAGATGCTGGGTTCTTAAGAGCACATCCATTCTTTATTGAGGAAAGCTCAGATGAGAAACTACACGCTGAAATATTGGAGCAGTATATATTAGATATGGGAGGAGTTCCTGACCTAAAAAATATAGATAAGCCAGAGGAGTCATTTAAGAGCCTTACAGACGTAGTTTATGCTTCGTATGATATGGAGGTAGCATTAGGAGAGAAGTACGCTGAGTTCGCCTTAGAATGCGTTACAGAAGATGCTATTACTTTGACTAAGATACAAGAGTTTATCAAGATACAGACTGAATCTATCGGATTTTATGGCGATATTTGTTCTGCAGCAAAAGGATTGTCTACAAGCAAGTTTGAGCAGTTAATGTTAGAGAAGATTTTAGTTAAAGGATAATAATTAATTATGAGTAACTGTAAGTTTACATTAAGAGATGAAAATGGTAATATTATCGTTGATGGTGTTAGCGAGCAAGAGTTTAAAAAGTATTTAGCTTTAAATGCTTCTACTGCTCAAAAGTTACTTGGTGAATCTCGCATCATTGGTGAAGCAATAGAGCCAGAAGTTTTTTCTGAGTTTGAAGATGTTTCAGATGAGGATGCAATGGCTATGCTTAAGAATAGCATAGAAACTCCATTTAGAAATAAAGAAAAGCTAGAAAAGACTTCAAAGAGTATATTCTCAAGATTCATGACAGCTCTTGTTGACTCTCAATATAATGTAATAGATAAGTTATTAAAAGATTTTGGTTACGTTGGTAAAATAGCTGTAGCTGCATTAAAAAACAGAAAAGGATATACTGGCATATCTTCATTAAGAAGTAGGTTATTCAATAAAGAAATATTTGATGACTTAGGGGTATTCCCCAATGTAGATATTGATGGAGTAAAAGTTTCTGAAAAGGATCTGTTTGATGTGTTTCTAAATCTTAATCGTATAATAAAAATCGATGAAAGAATTAGGGACAAGTTTTATAATTTTATGTCATTGCGTGACAAGTTAAAAAACGATGATAGTTTGACAGATGATCAAAAGATTGAAATTAAAAATGAAATAGATAATCTTAGGGATTATTTAGTAAAGAGGGATGCTATAGATGTAAAGAATGGTGAATACGTTCAGAAACAATATAGGCATACTGGCAATAAAACAGCTGCTACTGCTAGAGCTGAATTAAGGTCAATTAAAAAATCAACCCCTGAATTATACAAGAAATTTGAAAAGAAGGGCCAGTCTTATTATGATGCATACAAGGCATTGTTATATGATCAGTATAAAAACAATATGATTAGCAAGAGTGTTTATGATGAACTTATTGCATATGATTATATACCAACAAGATACATTCAGCATATTATTGAAAGTGAACTTGCTGAATCTGGCTCTAAAGCTGCATCTAAACTATCTACATCTATAAAGAACTTAACTGGTGGTAGTGATGCCGATGTTATGACTAACTTTCAGGCTATACTTGAGATATATACTAATCATACATATAAACAAATATTTGAAAATACATCGGCATTATCTCTTGCAAAAGCTATTATAAAAAAACCAGTAACTAAATCAGAATCAAAAGAATTAATTAAAGCATCTGATGCTAAATTAAACCCAGCTGGAGTTCAAAATATTAATCTTGAAATGTATGTTGATGAACCAACTGGATTTGATAAGTTTGGTAATCCAACATATGGAGATATACCTGTAGGTATGGATGTTATTTACTTCTATAGGGATAATGGTAAGAAGGAAAGAATTGTAGCACCAAAGGATTTTGTAGATATATATTATGATCGTAACGGTTTAACATCACCAAAGGGTGAAGATATACTTAATAGGACTAGTAAGTGGACAGGTATTAATATATTTAAATCTTTAATAACAAAAAATAATCCTGCGTTTGGTATTTACCAGTTAACCATGGATGCTCCACAAGCTATAATAGCAACTAATGCTTATCCAGATTTCTTTTTAGGAAGTTTCATGTTAGCAAGTGATTATGCATCTGTATCAAAAGACATTGTTGACTTTATTCGTGCAGATAAGTTAAGTCCATTATTTAAGGAAGCTATTAATGCAGGTATATTCTCTGACTTTATATCTACAGAAACTGATTTACTTAAATTCTCTCCATTAACAAATATTAAAGGTGAAACAAATTTTTTAACTACTGTTAAATTTTTAAAATACAAATCTGGTAAAGCTGCTCAAACAGCATTAGATGGTATAGCTAAATTAAATGAAGGTATAGAATATGCAACTAGATTAGCTGTATATAAGCGAGTTAAAGAAAATACAACTAAACAATTTTTAAAAGAAAATAATGGTAAGCCACTTAGCTCAGAACAAGAGTTTGAGGTTAGAATGCTAGCTGCTGAGCAAGCTAGAAATGTAGTTGACTTTTCAAGATCTGGAACACTTGGTAAACCATTAAATAAACTGTTTGCATATTTAAACGCTGGTATTCAAGCATTTTATTCATCATCAAGATCATTAAAGGATAACCCTACCAAGGCTGCTGTTCTTTTAGGTGAGATTGGTTTGGGTACTACGATGTTATTAGCTTATTCTCTTGGAGATTTCGGTGGTGATGATGAGGAAAAGAAGAAAAGATTAGATGAATATATGTCACTTCCTGATTACCAAAGATCAAACTACTTTAATATATACAATCCTTTTAGTGAAGAAGGATCTTCTTATAGATTTATAAGATTATATAAACCACAATTATTTAGAGGTTTTTTAAATATGGTGGAGCAAGGTTATCTTAAGATGGCTAAGAAGCAAGATATCGATCAGTCTCAAATAGTTGGAGCATTTATGAATGATTTACCAGTAGACCCATCTGGATTAAATATATTAACCAGGAATCCATTAGTAAATGGTATGATTAAATACAATTGGAACTATGATGCATTCAGAAAACAATATGTAGTAAGGAATGAGGAGAAGATAGAAAACTGGGCAGAATATGATAAGAATACTGGTGATATATATAAAAAGGCAGGTAAACTTACAGAAGGTATTTTTGGTACCGAGGGTATATCTCCTAAGAGAGCTCAGGCACTTGTTGAATCTCTTATTGGAGACCCAAGTAAAAACACTACTACTGCTCTACTTGATAAAGCTGGTCGTGTAATGTACTATGGTGTAACTGCCAATTCAGAAGGTCTTAATAAAGAACTACCAGCACCTGGTGAAGAAGCAGATTGGTTATTTAAACTATCTGGATTAAAGGGTAGAATATTTACTAAAACACCAGAAATAGATTACGAGTTTGCAGATAAACTTAAAAAAGAAGAAAGAAAGCAGTATACTCAAAACAAGTTTATTAAAGAACAAGTTGATCAGATATTTGCTGAAAGTAAAGATAAAAAAGAAGCATTGCTTACCTCGACAATCATGTTAGATGAGTTAATTAAGAATGGTGATATAACTAGAGATGACAAGAATAGAATACTTAAGATACAACAAAAGAGAGATTTTATAAAGGATAAGCCTAGGTTCTATGGTGACTTATTATATTCTAGCTCAAATGATTCTAAGGTTACTATATTAGATTACGAGACTGAGTCATTAGATGATAAAAAGTTTAATGATATATTATATGATCTAAGATTAAATAACATAATCAGTAAGGATGTATTATTCAAGGTTCAATCAAATAGATATGCAAGAGCAAAAAAGAAATAAGTTAGCTGGGAAGCACCCCTCTTATGATAGTTTGAATATGTCAGAAGATAGACGTAAGAAGAAGATTGCATACGATAAAAAGTATTCAGCTACAGAGGTACGTAAGAACTATAGGGTAGAGCTAAACAAGGCTAACAAGTCTATGGGTAAGAAGGGAGATGGTAAAGACGTTTCTCATTCTAAAAGTGGTAAGCTCACCCTAGAAGTCTCTAAGTCAAACAGATCTAGAAATGGGGCTAACGGCAAAAGTTCTAAGAAATAATATGCCTGATAAAAAGTAAAAGCTATATTTGGTATCTTTGCCTAAATCAATATTCTAAATTCAGATATAAGATATGGCAACATTTGCATCAACCCAGGAATTCACAGTAGCCCAAAGTGCAGATTGCACCACATATACGCTTACTGATACATCCAATTATACTTCAAACGATGAAGGTTATACTATTAACTCATTTAGTAATAGAAGTTTCCTTATTTACGATAGTACCAATACATTAATAAGTACTATTAATCTAGGTCTAAACCTAACTGCTACCTATACTCTTACTCAAGATGAGATGCTCATTATAGTACTTTCATGTACTCCAACAAGCACAGGTGTAGCAATAACTAAATCACATAGTGTATTATCTACTTGCTTTCTAGAATTAGCATTTGCTGAGATTGTATCTGAGACTGAGTGTGGTTGTGGATGTAGTGGAGGTAATTCATGTACCTGTGACTCAACGTCTAGTAATACGATTACATTGCTTCAGTATATCAGAGCAGCTGAAATATTTGCTGAGTACTCTAATCCTGTAGCTGCACAAAAGCAATTAGACGCAGGAACTGCATTAGTTCAGGCTAACTTAAATAATTAATATTTTTATATATATAATGTTAACTCCACAGGAACTATTATATAGAATTCAAAATGGTGAGCAATTCTTTGCTTTACTAATGGATGAATATGTCGATGAGACAGAGGAGTTAGAACCAGTAGATAGTGAATTAAAGCAAAGGATAAACTGTATATTTCTAATTCTAGAGGCTATAAGCTTCCTATACTATAGAGGTATCTATACTAACGATCCTGTATGCATGGCCTTGTACAAGAGGTTAATGAACTGCTTAGGTATATTTGCTGGATCTCCACTATTTATACTAGACCCATCTATAATATTTCCTGGTATTATACTACCTCCTATATTCCAAGGACCTCAGGGATTACAAGGTCCTCAAGGGCCACAAGGTCCACGAGGCTTTCAAGGATTTCAAGGTGTTCAAGGATTTCAAGGTGTACAGGGTGCAGTTGGACCACAGGGTACTCAAGGAACACAAGGCTTCCAAGGCTTTCAAGGAGTACAAGGTTTCCAGGGTTTAACGGGTCCACAAGGCTTCCAGGGTGTACAGGGTACACAAGGGCCAAGGGGTTTCCAAGGTTTTCAAGGAACACAGGGTGCTCAGGGAGTACAAGGAAATAATGGAACAAGTGTTGTCTTAAAAGGTTCGGTAGCTACTGTAGGTAATTTACCATCGGTAGGTAATACTGTTGGTGATCTATATATTGTACTGGCTAGTGGTGATGGATATGTTTGGGATGGAAGTGCATGGAATAATGTAGGACCTATTGTGGGTCCACAGGGTGCTCAAGGGACTCAAGGATTTACTGGTACACAGGGTGTTCAAGGATCTACGGGTCCCCAAGGTATTACTGGTGCCCAGGGATTCCAAGGTGTACAAGGTACACAAGGACCTATAGGGACTCAAGGTTTTCAAGGTACTCAAGGACCTACGGGTCCACAAGGCTCTACGGGTGCACAGGGAGTGCAAGGATTCCAAGGTCCTACTGGTCCACAAGGTCTTACTGGACCTCAAGGTTTTCAGGGATTTCAAGGATTTCAAGGAGCAACTGGTAGTCAAGGCTTTCAGGGTCCTACGGGACCTCAAGGTGCTACAGGTGCTCAGGGGCCAACAGGACCTCAAGGTGCTACGGGTCCTCAAGGTCTTACTGGCCCACAAGGACCAGGTGGACCTCAGGGATTTACAGGACCACAGGGACCAAATGGACCCCAAGGACCTCAGGGTTTTACTGGACCTCAAGGACCTACTGGACCGCAAGGGTTTACAGGTCCTCAAGGAGCTCAGGGTGTACAAGGACCTACAGGATTTATTGGTAGTTTAACTACATCTGGATCATCAGGTGCAGCTACATTAGTTGGCTCAACCTTAAATGTACCAATATATAGTGATGCTCTTGGTGGTTATCTACCATTGAGTGGTGGAACATTGACTGGTGCTCTAGGAGGTACATCTGCTTCATTTAGTAGTAGTGTGACTGCATCAGCATTCTTTGAAAGTTCTTCTATTAGAGGTAAAAACATTATAGCTACTAATCCATTACTTTCACTTAACATTGATGTAATAAAATACACTCGTAAAACTGATGTAAATAAGGATATAAGATATGGTTATTCTGCTGAGCAGATACATTCATTAATGCCTGAACTAACAGACAGGGATGTAACCTCAGTTAAGTATTTAGATGTACACACCATATTGATTGCTCAGTTACAGCAAGAGATAAGGGAATTAAAAGATAGGTTAAAATAATATGAGTTGGGCAGGAATAGCAGCTAATCAGGGGGTATCACGTAATAATCTACAGGATGCTGTAAATACCTCTGTGTTTACTCTAAAGAATACTATACCTGCAGGTTTAAAACAAATAACAAAGGTAGAAGCTGGATTTTATGTTAATATAGATCAAGGGTATGCTCCCTATGCAGGAAAGGCAAGTAATCAATTGGTAGTTAAATCTAACCTAATTGCTTGTACTGCATTATCTTACTCATATACGCTTTACTACTTTTATACTGATGGGCCTGCTTTTTATGCAGGGTATACAACTTCAGGTGCTGCCTGTGCGGCTACAACACCTAGTATTACTGTTTATTCAAGCTCAAGTACAATAACGGTAGGAGCTGTTTTATATGTAGACCCATGTGGTTATGATCCATTCTTTGGAAATTCTTACTCTGGTGGTTATCCATATTTTAAGATAGGTAGTAATTATATAACCTTTGAGGAGTATAGTCCAGGTAATCCATCGGTAGGTAATGTGGTTAGAACCGTAGGCAGTTGTGGACCAGTATATTACACTTATGTAGTAAGACCTAGTAATAATTTAGGAACTATATGTACAGACCCTAGTTATACAGTTTACTCAAGTAGTATATTGTTAACGGCAGGAGATTTTATATTTTATGATACTGCTCTTACGAATCCAGTGACAGGTTTTGACTATGTAGTACGTGTATCAGGTTCACCAGATATTTACTATATGAACCCAGGAACAGGAGAATTAACTTCTGATACAGGTTCTGATTGTTAATTATGATTATAATAATAAATAAAAAATAAAAGAATGGCAATTACTAATGAAGATCTAATCATTAAATTACAGCAAGGCAACTTATATTTTGCTAACTTGATGGATGAGTATGTCGATGATTCTGTTTATTCATTAGATGTTAACTATGAGTTATTTAATAGAGCTACCTGTGTATTCTTATTATTAACTGGTTTTCAATTTCAACTTGACAAGGGTCTTGGTGGTGATAATCCAGTTACTTTAGCTATATATAAACGATTAAATTGTCTTATACCTATAAATAATCAACCGATTGAGTTTGATTTAACATTAATATTTCCTAATGTAGAGAATGCAATTATTGTACAAGGACCACAAGGACCTCAGGGATCTACGGGTCCCCAAGGATTCCAGGGTACTCAAGGATCTACTGGAGCACAGGGAGTACAAGGAGCTACAGGACCACAAGGATTAACTGGAGCTCAAGGTCCTACTGGTCCTCAAGGTACGCAAGGATATACTGGCCCTCAGGGTATTACTGGAGCTCAAGGTCCTATTGGTCCTCAAGGAGCTCAAGGGGCTCAAGGATTTCAAGGTAACCAAGGCACTACAGGTGATCAGGGATTTCAGGGTGCTCAAGGTAGTCAGGGATTCCAAGGAGCACAGGGTACTGCAGGTCCACAGGGCGTTCAAGGTATACAGGGTCCTGTAGGTCCACAAGGAGTACAAGGATTTCAAGGTACCACTGGAGCTCAAGGTGTTCAGGGTATTCAAGGACCTATAGGCCCACAAGGTTTTCAAGGTACGCAGGGCTTCCAAGGAGTGCAAGGCTTTCAAGGTGATGCAGGTCCACAAGGTGTGCAAGGAGTGCAAGGACCTCAAGGATTCCAGGGATTTCAGGGTGTACAAGGATTTCAAGGAGTTCAAGGAACACAAGGACCGCAAGGTAATCAAGGACCAACAGGTATTAATTCTGGACTGATTTATTATTTCAATGAGTCACAGAGCTCACCTATAGCTGGTTATAAGGTACTATCTATTATACCATCTGGAGCTGCCGAGCAAACTGTTGTAGCAACTACTAATGGAACTACACCTGTATTGGTTAGTGACTTTATATCCGATGAGATAGATCAACCATTGATCCCATATGGTACACAAAGATTCCATATACACTTTTTAAAGGCTAATTCAGGTAATAGTATTGAGGCATATGCTGAGTTACAATTAGCTAATTCAGCTGGTACTTTAATAGGTTCTACTTTTACAACAAATGTGGTATTGATTGGATATATAGACGCTGTAACTCCAATTGAAACATACTTTGATGTTGTACTGCCTAGTATTGTTATAGATCCTACCGACAGGATGGTTGTTAGGTTGTATGTTAAGGAACAATCTGGTGGCTCAAGTCACAATGTTACATTCTATACTGAGGGTGCATCTAATTATTCATATGTAGTTACTAGTTTATCTGCTCCAGCTGGAGATCAGGGTCCACAAGGTCCTCAGGGTCCTCAAGGTGTGCAGGGTATACAGGGTACTAATGGTACTCAGGGTGTTCAGGGAGTACAGGGTCCACAGGGATTCCAAGGCTTTCAGGGTAATCAGGGCGATACTGGACCTCAGGGGTTCCAAGGATTCCAAGGTTTTCAGGGAGCACAGGGAACGCAAGGTTTCCAAGGTCCAGCTGGTGACCAAGGAGCTACGGGTGCTCAAGGTCCACAAGGTGTTCAGGGAGCTGCTGGTGCTCAAGGATTTCAAGGGCCTACGGGACCTCAAGGCTTTCAAGGGGCTCAAGGTAACCAAGGTGATGCAGGACCTCAAGGATTTCAAGGACCGCAGGGACCTCAGGGTGTTCAGGGTACACAGGGTTCTACTGCTGCAAGAAGCGAACAAACATTTACAGCAACTGCAGGACAAACAGTGTTCTCAATGGTTTACACAGTAGGTCAGTTAGATGTTTATTATAATGGTTCAAAGCTATCTCCTGCTGAGTTTACAGCTACAAATGGTACATCATTTACATTAGCAACTGCTTGTCAATTAAATGACATAGTTAACGCTGTAGCTTATATAACAACTGCAGGTGTAGGTGGTGGTGGAACAATAAATACTATTCCTAAGTTTACAGGTTCAACAACAACAATAGGAGATAGTGCTATTACTGATGATGGAACTACTGTTACATTGGTGAGCAGAGCATTATTAGGAACAACTGCTAACTTTACAGGTCAGCTTACCTTAGGCTCAACCATAACCAATGGAACTTATACGTATACTTTCCCAGGAGCTACGGGTACTTTGGCTCTAACAAGTCAATTACACGATGCAGTAACCTTATCTGCTATTGGTTCAACGCCTAATGCTAATGCAGCAACATTAACAGGTCAAGTTTTAAATCTACAACCTGCTGATGCAAGTTTTGGAGGTGTTGTTACTACAGGAACGCAGACTTTTGCGGGTGCAAAGACACTTACAGGAGCATTAAGTGGTACAAGTGCTACGTTTAGTGGTGATTTAACTGCTGCTAATATTAATGTTACAGGCTCTGCAATTCCTGCAAACGGAATGTATTTAAGTACAGCCAATACGTTAAACTTTGCAACTAATAGTGGTAGTAGAATGTACATTGGTTCAACAGGCTCAGTGTTCATGACAAGCACGTTAAGTCTTGGTAATTACTTACAACTAACTTCTGCCAATACATTCATCTATGGAGGTACAACAGTAGGTAGTATTCAATACGGAAATAGCACATCTTCAACACATTTAAAAACGTATGGTGCAACTCACGCAACTCTTGCAAACGTAATTCAACTAACAAACAATAGTGTTGTTTCATTAACATTATCAGCCACAGGAGCAGCAACATTCACAGGTGCATTAACAGGTACTACTGCAAACTTCACAGGTCAGCTTACTTTAGGTTCAACAATAACAAACGGAACATACACCTATACGCTACCATCAGCCACAGGTACTTTAGCTTTGACATCTGCTTTGAGTGGTTACTTACCATTGACAGGAGGTACGCTTACAGGTAGTTTGACAGGAACAAGTGCCACGTTTAGTGGAACGGTATCAGCTAATGCAGGAAATCAAGTAAGGTTTTACAGACCTGATAGTTCTTATCCAAGTGCATCTTGGTTTTGGCAAGTCAATATGGATGCGAGCAACAATCTTGATTTTGGAGTAAACGCTGGGGCTTATAAATTTAGAATAGAATCCACAGGAGCAGCTACGTTTAATTCAACACTAACGGCAGGTAGTCAGATTATTTCTGAATTATCAACTGCAAATGATATAAGATTATTAATTAATCCAACTGCTACTGCGGTTAAAATATCTGCTACTTATAATACAACGGGAAGTTATCAGCCACTTACATTTTTAACATCCGATACCGAACGTATGCGTATCACATCAGGTGGTAACGTACTAATCGGAAGTTCAACAGATGCAGGTTACAAGCTAGATGTTAATGGGGAGATTCGTACTTTTGGTTCTGGTGCTGGTTTGACTTATGCAGACAGAAGTAGCGGAAGCTATGTATTTTATGCAACAGGTGGGGCTACATATTTTTATAATGGAGCTAATATTGCTCAAATAAATATGACAACAGGTATTTACACACCGTTATCAAACATAAATAAAAAGAAAGATTTTGAACTATCAGAAATTGGTTTAAATGCTATTTTAGGATTAAAGCCTACTTTATACAGAATGAAATCAGATGAATCTGATAATGAAAAAGAATTAGGTTTTATTGCACAAGAAGTAAAAGAATTTATACCACAGGCATACGTAGAAAGTGGCGAAGATGAAGATAAATTTATAGGTTTAAATTATAATGCAATAGTAGCAGCATTAGTAAAGGGTATGCAAGAACAACAAGCACAAATAGAAAAACTAAAACTATTAATTAAATAACATGGGCTTACCACAGAATTTAGGAAGATTATCCGCAGCATTAACCTCTGATGCATCATTAAACATTGGTGTAGGTGTAAATCCTAGTGGTTCATTTAAATTTGAGGTGGGTACAACAAGTAAGTTTACAGGAGTAGCTACCTTTGGATCTACTTTGTCTAATGGTACTTACTCTTATACTTTACCAGGAGCTACAGGTACATTTGCATTAGTAGGTGGAGCAGGTGTAGGAACTGTTACAAGCGTTGCTGCTCTTACTTTAGGCACTACAGGAACTGACTTATCATCTACAGTAGCAAATGGCACTACAACGCCTGTAATTACGTTAAACGTACCTGATGCAAGTGCAACTGCAAGAGGTGTGGTTACTACAGGAGCGCAAACCTTTGCAGGAGCTAAAACTTTTAATAATGGTATTTCAGCAAGTAATAGCACAGGAAATACAATAGCATCTACTTGTTCAGCTACAGGTGGACTTGCTTTTTATGGTCAATCGTCTGGTGGCATAGGCGCTCAATTTGAATCAAGCGCATCAGGAGAAGCAGCATTAATTGCAAAGCATACTAGTACAGGTCCATTACAATATTGGATGACCACATCGGGAGTAGTTGCTACTATGTCAAATGCAGGTGGCTTAACTCTTGCAGGTCAGCTTACTTTAAGTTCTACCATAACCAATGGAACATATACCTATACGCTACCATCAGCTACAGGTACATTAGCTTTGACATCTGCTTTGAGTGGTTACTTACCATTGACAGGGGGTACGCTTACAGGAGCATTAAGTGGTACAAGTGCAAGTTTTAGTCAAGGTATTTCTGCTGATGTTGGTTCGGCTACTTCTTCAATACAAGTTAGAAATGCAAGTACAGATGCCCCATTTATTGGATTTTTTCGTGGTGGAACATTAAGAAATACATTGCAATTACTTACAGATGGTTCTTTTAAACTTACTGATGCCTCCTTAGTAGCCAATGCAGGTCTTACAATGGGAGCATTAAGTGGTACAAGTGCTACGTTTAGTACTGCAAGTAATGACCAACTAATTATTAATTCAACTAATTCAACAGGTGCAAAAGAACAAGATATTAAGTTTACTAATCAATCTGTAAATAAAGCATTAATAAGAAATGTTGCAGGTGGAAATATCTTTGATTTCTATTCTTATGAATATGGTTTCTATCCTTTACGCATAGCATCCACAGGAGCAGCTACGTTTAGTTCATCGGTTACTGCGACAAGTTTTTCAAATGCAGGTTTACAATCAGGAGAAGTATTTAATGGTACTAAATCAAATGCAGGATATTTTGTAGGGTATTTACAAAACACATCAGCAACAGGGTTAGGATTATATATTCAAAATGGAAATGATGCAAATGATGCTTTAAGAATTGGGAATGCAGCAGGAAGTGCTAATAATATACAGTTATTTGGTAGTGGTAAAGCGTATTTTGCTGGTAACGTAGGTATAGGAACAACAAGTCCAACTGCTAAATTACAAATAACATCAACATCAGCAGGTGCAGCAAGTGTTGCATTATTTTTAAATAATAATAGTGCCACATCAAGTACTGAAACAAGAATAGCATTTGCAGCTAATACTAATGATGATATTTCAACTAATAGATATTCATATATATCAGCTTTAAATACAAGTGGAAGTAATGGTCAAGCATTAATTTTTGCTACCAATGAAACAGGTAATGCAGCAGTTGAACGTTTAAGAATAGCATCCACAGGAGCAGCTACGTTTAGTTCATCGGTTACTGCATCAGCTTTCATTCCAAGCGGTTCATCTGTACCAACAAACGGAATGTATTTATCGGCTGCCAATACTTTAAACTTTGCGACAAATACTACAAATAGGTTAAGTATATCAAGTACAGGCGAAACTTCATTTAAAGGAGTTGTAGGTGGTAGCTTATCTGCACTTCCACAATTCTATATAAATAGCACAGGAGCTAACTATGGATTACTACAAAATTTAAATTCTACAACTTGGTCAATAGGTTACGGAACTTCTGTATCTGCACTAGGCACTTCTCTAATAAGTTGGAATACATCAGGTAGAGTAGGCATAAATACATCAACCCCCACTGCTAAACTTGAAGTACAAAGTGGGACAGGTAATTTAACTACAGGATTATTTTACAATTATACAGGTGACCAAACTGCCACAAATTTAATATCAACATCAGGCAGAGCCGATGTTTTTTATCATTTTCAAGCATTTAGTAGTAATACAACTGAAGTTTTTAGAATTGAATCAAATGGTAATGCAAAAAATACAAATGGTAGTTATGGTTCATTGTCTGATATAAAAATAAAAGAAAATATTTCAGATGCTACACATAAACTTGAAGATTTATTAAAAGTTAGAATTAGAAATTATAATATAATTGGACAAGAAACAAAACAAATAGGTGTAATTGCTCAAGAATTAGAAGAAATATTTCCATCTATGGTTGATGAAAATCAGGATAGAGATGATGAAGGAAATTTATTGGAAACTACAACAAAAGGAGTTAAATATTCAGTATTTGTACCAATGCTAATCAAGGCAATACAAGAATTATCAGAAAAAATAACACAATTAGAAAACAAATAAAATATGAAAAACATAACACCTATCTCTATATGGGATAATGGCACAGTCCAAGAAGCAACAGTATTAAATACCTATGCTATTAATGTTCAACTAAATAATTCAGCTACCTTTTATTGGGGATTATATAGCACAATTGAGGGTAATGTAGCTAATCAGCTATCGCAAGGCAATCTAACAATGTCAGGTGAGGCTTATACTGAATGGACAATAGATGAATATGCATGGGATTGGGTAGCAGAACAACTTAATTTAACTATTACAGGAGATTACGTTCCTCCTGTTCCTGAGCCTATGTTAAAACCTATTGTTGAACCTATTGTAGAAGAAAATTAAAACCAAATAAATTATGAAAAAGATATTAATCGGATTAGCTGTAGCAGCAGTAGTAATCATAGCAACTGTAATTATATTAACTCAAGACAAACCAGACTCAGGTGCAGACAAAGCATTAGTCTTAGTAGATGGCAAGTTTGCTTTCTGTGGAGCATCAGGAGCTGAGTTGACTGGTCGTACAATAGTAGTACAAGGTAAAACCTTTTTAGAGGGCAAATCAATCTGTCCTGTATTGGATGGTATTTCAATAGCTAACACTATGCTAGTAGGTAATCCTTCAGTTACTCCAGATAGTACAGACAATACAGTATGGTCTTACTTCTGGTACTTTGATAGCGTTCCTCAGGCACCTACATGGGACTTATTACCTACTGTAAACAGATCATTTGTAGTAACTAAAACTCAGGGCATGAGCAATATGTTCTGTATGCCTTGTAAGGTCTTAGAAGATAAAGTCAATGGTGTTACCTTAGCAGAATGTTTTGGTCCTATCAACGAAGCCGCAGTGCCTTTACGTAGGTCACTAAGAGTAGTTGAGGGTGAAACATCTATAACTCAAGCTCCAGAGGGTGCAAGTTATCCTGTAGGAACCATTATACCTGTAAATAAATAAAACTGATTTGCAAGTGTACGTATATTATTGTATATTTGATTTTTAAAAACAAAAATATATATATGAAAGTAAAATTAACACTAGGTGAAATCCTTAATTTAGATATTGAATTATCTGGATACGTTAACCCAGAAAATGGTGAGCAAATATTGAGCGGTCTTTTTTCTCAACAACTATCATTAGTTACTAAGTTTAAACTGTCTGAGCTGAGAGACTTGATTGCTCCACTTAAAAAGAACGTAGAAGACCTTAAGAATGATATCATTAAGTCTAAGGGTGAGGAGAAGGATGGTACTGTATCTATACCTATGATGATTGACGATGTAGTGAACCCAGTATTTCTTGAGTTTCAAGAAGAATACAATAAGCTTATTTCAGAAGAAAAAGAATTGGAGATCTCTGAATTTAAAATAGAGGACTTTGATATTGTAACTAACGAAAGTTATAACACATTCTTTAAGATAATAAAAGCTCAACAATAATACAGGGGATATACAATGTTGTTTCATGTAATTACTAGGTGTACTAGACCAGAGAATTTAAAAAAAATATATAACTCTTTCAACGGATACGATAAGCTTAAGTGGACTGTCGTATTCGATGGAAGTTTTTTAGCTGAAATAGACTTAGAGCTACTTGGTTGGTTAACTAAGGTAGGTGCAAACTATAGATTATTTTATAGTACAAAGGGTTCCTATCTATACCCTCAGATCAATGACATTGTAAGCTCAAATAAGGGCTTGTGGAACATCCTTATTGACGATGACAATATAGTTCACCCAGATTATTTTAGTTCGTTAGAGAGCTTAATACAGGGCAACACGAGCTCAAGTGTATTCATATACAATCAGGTACTAGAGGATGACTCTATTAGGCTGTGCTCACCAGAGAATACGGTAGTTGGAAGTATAGACTTAGCTCAGTTTACATTCAATACTGATGTAATGGGTCTTGCTTCTTTTGGAGCAGGTTACTGTGGTGATGGTGAGTTTATAGAGGAGCTATACAAGAGAGTCCCAGAAGACTTTAGGTTTATAGATAAGAATCTATGTTACTATAATTACCTTACTAGACCAGATCAGGTAGTAAAAAAAAACTCTAGTTCACCCTCGGTACCAAAAGTTCTTTGTCTAGGTAAAACTAATTTAAAGGAACTAAATTCTATAGCTCATCTAGGGTACGAGGATACCTCACTAAAGTTAGTAGACTCCATACACGATGATCCAGACTCTATTGTAACGGTAGGTAATAAGAAGGATACTTACTATAGTGATCTGTGCTCTAAGCCATTAGAGTTAAGGAAGAGGTGGATACACTTAGATAATAACAATAAGAACCTAGGTGAGATAGCTTACAATGTAGCGATGAATGCTATATTGGATGTACACAGACCAACGGTTTCTTACTTCACATCTGCCTACAAGACAAAGGATAAGATTTGGATTGCATACAATTCTTTATATAATCAAACATCACATGACTGGGAATGGGTTATAGTTAACGACTCTCCTAACTGTGCAGTAACAAGAAACATTCTTAATGAGATATCTGCATTAGACTACAGGGTTAAGGTTCATGAGTTTAATAAGAAGTCTGGTGGTATTATAGGTGAGGCTAAGTATAGGGCGGCATCGTTGTGTTCTGGAGAGATCTTGGCTGAGCTTGATCATGACGATGAGCTAAACATAAACTGTACAGACTATTTAATACAGGCATCTATTGCTCACCCACGTGCAGGATTCTTTTACACTGACTGCTTAGAGACAGATGATTACGGTAATTCAATGACCTATGTAGATGGGTTCTCTTTTGGTTACGGTAAGTATGAAACTCAGTTACATAATGGAAGGGAGGTAAGTGTAGCCATTGCATCTCCTATTAATCCTAAGACTATACGTCACATTGTTGGAGTACCTAATCACGTTAGGGCATGGAGGAGATCCTTTTACCATAGTATAGGAGGTCACAACAGAAGGTTAGCTATAGCTGATGACTACGAGTTAGTTGTACGTTCATTTTTAAATACAGAATTTTGTCACATAAAAGCATTAGGTTATGATCAAAAAATATACAATAATCAATCTGGCCAGAATACTCATAACGCTACCAGGGGAGATATTCAACGTAGGGTTCGCACTATTATGGGCTTCTATAACGACCAGATAGCATCTAGGTTTAAGGCTGTAGGTTATAGTGACTGGGCATACAATTCTAATAAGAATAATCCGTTAATGGTAGAAAGTATTTTTGATGGGTATAACTATTCAAAGGAGTTTATACCTGTAAATAATGTATAATATTATTTATACTTTTGTAATATAAACTATAATCATTTTATGAGCTCTGATATATTAATACAGGCAGTTATTTTAGTAGTATCCAATGCAGCAACGGCTTGGTTTACTAACTCGGCAACTAAAAAGAAGCACTCAGCAGAGGCTGCAAGTTATATTTCAGACGCATATAAAACACTAGTGGAAGACTTACAAGAACAAATAACTATAATGAAGAGCGAGATTGAAGACCTCAGGTCTAAATTGTCGGCTATGGCTGTAAGGGAGGTTGATCTTTCATTAAAAGTTAAGAAACTAGAGACTGAAAACTTAGTCCTAAAGCGAGATAAATCAATTTAAATTTGGTTTTATAGAAACTACTCCATACCTTAGCTTCAATTTAAAACATATAATACTATGAAACAGTGGCTATACTGGATTGGAGGTGCATTATTATTTTCCTTAATAGTAATTTATATTAGCTCCCCATCTAAAAAAGACTTATCTAACAAATCAGAATTAGATCTATTCTACGATCTACAAGATACCATTAAATACTACAAGAATAAGGATGGTTCTAGCACAGCTCAAATAAAGCTCTTAGAGGCAGACAAGAAGTCTTTAGGTAAGGTATTAGCACTCAAGAACAAAAGTCTCTCAGATCTTCTTAAAAGTGGCTCTACGTCAGCGACAGTGTTTGAGACCCTAACTGTTTACGATACTATTACTAAGGTAAGGGTAGACACAGTTAATTCTAAGCCTAGCTTTAAGGATTATACTAAAGATAGGTGGATTGAGATTGACATTGAGTTAAAGAACGATAGCTTAAGAAAGTCTATAATCTTACGTGATTCAGTTAGTGTATCATTCAAAAAGGTTTCACAGGGGTTCCTTAAGAGAAAGAAGTCTGTTGTTGAGGTTAAGAATTATAATCCTTATGTAAAAATAAATAACCTTCAATCATTTGACGTTACAGAAAAAAGAGTTAACCTATTATTCCCTGGTATAGCTATTGGGGTAGCAGGTACATTGATTCTTTTAAAGTAATATGGCTAAAATAATAAGAAGAAAGAAGAAAGTTCTCAAAAAGAAAACTTTTAGGTCTGGCTTAGAAGACACTACAGCTCTTCAAATTAAAAGCAAGGGAGCCAAGCTTTTATATGAAACCTCTAAAATAAAGTACACTATCCCAGAAAGTGATCACGTCTATACTCCAGACTTCATACTTCCTAATGGTATCATCGTAGAGACCAAGGGTAGGTTTATGATTGAAGACAGAAAGAAGCACTTACTAATACGTGCTCAACACCCAGAGAAAGATATTCGTTTTGTGTTTACTAGGTCGGCAACTAAGCTATATAAGGGTGCTCGGACTACGTATGCTGACTGGTGTGTTAAGTATAGCTTTAAGTTTGCAGATAAAAAGATACCTGATTCTTGGTTCAATGAGCAACAGAAGGAAACTACCTAAGTATAGAGTCCCTAAGGATGATGATTTAAGTCATTCAGTATATCTAAATGCTAATGGAGACCTTATGCACCTGTTATTTGTTAATCTACCTGTAGCTGGAGTATTTGAGTGGGAAGACAGTGATGGCCCTCAACAAGATTTTTTTGTAGAATTTAAATGGGAAGAGGATGATAATGATGATGACGATGAATACTTTTATTAACTAAATAAAAAGAAATATGCAAGAATTTAATACTGAAAAAGCTTTAGCGTATTATTCGCAAGAGCAAAACATTACCGATGCTTGTAGAAGGCATTGTTCTGAACTGGGTATAGATTACTCTGAGAAGTATAGACACAGGCTCAGTAGGCTAATAAGTAGTGGTAGGGTTGACTCATACATTGAGAATGATACTGTTACAGAAAGTAATAACTACTCTAACGATAAAGAAAAGATTCATAATGGGTTTAATGCTATAGGTGACGATGGTCAGCTCATGAACATAGAGGCTTACTGTAAACACTACGGATTAGATGTAAGTAAGATTAGAAGCTATAAGTTAATCAGCCACTCTGGCATACCTTTTTACAATATAGTTTTCTATGAAGAAGTAGTTGAATCATTAGTTACAGAAGAGGAGCTTAAACAAATTATATCAGAAGGATTTAAGGATATAAAATACACTGAAATAAAAAAAGAAAGCAAAAATAAAGTAGGTATAGCTAAAATAGCTGATTTACACTTAGGTAGCTATGTTGATAATTTAATTAGAACAAAGAATTTTTCTATTGATATATTGGCTAATAAGCTTTTAGAGGCTGTAAATGATATTAACGATAGGAATTATTCAATCGTTCATGTGCACATACTAGGTGATTTAATAGAATCGTTTACAGGACTTTCTCATAAAAATACATGGAAGGGTTTAGATAAAGCCATGGTAGGATCAGAAGCTGTTAAATTAGTTGTAAAGATACTACACGATAACTTCTTGTCTAAGATTGTAAACTTAGGAGATGTTAAAGTTGTTGCTGGTAACCATGATAGAGTTACATCCGATAATAAAGAAGATGTTCAAGGAGGAGCAGCAAGTCTTGTTTGTTGGGGATTGGAACTAATAGGTTACAATATTGAATTTAATCCATTGGTCATTACTCATACCGTAGGAAAAATTACTCATATACTTACTCATGGACACCACGCATTGAGTAAAAAATCAACTAAACAAATATGTTGGGATTATGGTGTTCAAGGTAATTATAATTTAATTTGTGAAGGGCACTTACATAGTATAATACAAAAGCTAAATATTAATCAAAGAGATACTTATCAAACAATTAAAGATGATGCTGTTGATCATAGAAGAATGAATTGCCCTAGTTTCTTTACTGGTAATTTTTTTAGCGAATCACTTGGCTACACATCAGAGAGTGGGTTTGTAATTACAGAAGATAATGGTAAGGGAGTTCCTAATGTATTTTATTACGCTATTTAATAATTAATATGAATAATTTAAAATTTTGTAGGTCTTGCGAAAAAGATAAAAGCATATATGAGTTTTATAAAAAAGGAGAATATGCAGACGGAAGATACCCAAGGTGTATAGAATGTGTAAAAAGAAAAATATATTTACCAGAAAAAACTTTAATTATTAATAACAAAAAGCAATGTACTAAATGTAATGAATTTAAGGATTTAAGTTTTTTTAGTAAAAGAATTAATAGAAAATCTGGAGTCCAATCTTCTTGCAAGAAGTGCAAAAATAAACGTGTTAAGAGAGACCCTAAAAAAACTAGAGAGATTAGCCTATATAAATCTTATAATATATCATCATTAGATTTTGAAAATATTCTAGCATCTCAAAATAATAAATGTGCTATATGTGGTATAGACCAAAACTCATTAAAAGATGGTAAGAAAAAATATCTATGTGTTGACCATTGTCATATAACTGGCAGTATTAGAGGTTTATTATGCGATAAATGCAATAGAGGTATAGGATTATTAAGTGATAATATAGATAATCTTTTTAATGCTATAGCTTATTTAAAAAAATATAAGTGATACTACTTAGAATCATTCTAAATTGTAAATAAATTTTGTAGTGTCAATTACATTATAGATATTTACCGATGTAAATTTTTCATGTTCTTTAGTTAATAATGGGCGAGTATGTTTGGTGGTTCTTACTGCTCGCCCTTATTTTCTAACCTAACCCAACAAACCTTTATGAAAAAACTTTTGATTTTTAAAACAGATGGTAAAAACAGAGTATTTGAAACTGGTAGTCAAAGAGATAATGACACCAACAAGTCATTGCCTAATCACCTAGATGCCTATGTACGTATGAGGTATGGTTACCTGCTCAGGCATGGAGCTAATCATTACGATAAGGGTAACTGGAGAAAGGGTCAACCTACCGAGGCAGCAATTGAAAGTCTTCATAGACACCTAGCTAAGTTTGAGATCAATCAAGATCTTGGTTTGCCACAGGATGAGGATCATCTGTCTGCTATTATATTTAATGTTCAGCTAATTATGAAGAACGAACAGAGAGAAGGTGTTAAGGTTGATCAGTATTACATTCCTATTTAGTTTTTTAAGTAAAACGCTTATTATTTGTGTAAAACACTTAAATGCACCCATTATTTATGTAAAACGCTTATTTTTGTCACATATTTAATTAGTATTTGGGACTAAAATTCAAATTAATGTGCATTATATTACACTTTATATTAAACAATATTAAATAATGGCAGGTGATTTTTTTTATTACAAACTATTGTGCAATATTTTGCACTTTATGATGTATATTATCATCAAAATAAGAAGAAATGAAGAAAATATTCACCATTGCTAAACTAAGAAATAATTACTATGGCAAAAATAACTAATGTACAAATAGATTTACTTAAAGCATTCGTTAAAAGATTTGATCTTGATTTTGTTGATGGTGGTAAGTCTATTAGTTTTGAGAATGCTATCAGAATATTTGATGGTGAGAGTCCAGTACATAAGACTAGGGATGAACGAAGAAATGAATTCATTAGCTCACTGTCTCCATACCTACTAACCTATGGATCTAAGATGCTTAATGATTTTTACAGGTACTGGGCAAGAGATGATGGAGCTAAGATGAGGTTTGAGAACCAGAAGAGTTGGAACGTAGAGCTCAGGCTTGCCAAGTGGAAGTCTAATCAGGATGAGTATGAACGCAATAATTATATACAACAATTAACTAAAAGGATATGACAATTACACCACAAGAAAAAGCAAAGAGCTTGATTAGTATAAACTCACTCACTATTCTTAGTGTAGTGGGCAATAAGTTAACTATGAGTGAAGTGAAAGAGATAGCTAAAGAATTTACATTGTTGGAAGTTGATGAGATACTAAGTACCCTATATGATTATCATTATGATTCTGGAAGTGGAGCTTATGAATACTATACAGAAGTTAAACAGGAATTAGAGAGCCTATAATGATTAAAAAATACAGTAGAGCCAATGAGTTTACGCAAGACATCATTGACTCTCAGCATACTACATTTGATAAGGGGTGGAGTTGTGGTTGGAATATAGGTGATGAAAATATAAGTTTTAAAAGAGGTTACACTTCTTATATTTATAGTCACCCAGGTCAGGGCAAGACTGTATTTGTTACTGAGTCTCTACTTTGTTTAGCTAAGAACGATAATCTTAATGTGTGTATCTATTCACCTGAGACTGGAGGTAGGAGTGAGATAGTTTGGAATCTTATACAGGTTTATACTGGGAAGAGATTGTACGGTAAGAATGCTCACAAGATAAGTAAGGATGAGATCGAGAAGGCTATTGAGTTTATTGATAAGCACTTCATTATACTGGAGCATAACCCATTCTCTGGTAAGGGCAACGAGAGGTTTACAGTAAAGGATATATTTAATCAGGTACACATGGCTGAGAAGGAATACGATATGAAGGTAGATGTACTATGTATTGATCCATTCAATCTATTGGACAGGGAGCTAGAGGATGATCGTAAGGCTATACAGGACTATGTTCTTAGCACCCTTGGTTTTATTAACTCAGCATCTAAGAAAATGAATCTACATACCATATTAGTTGCTCACCTTGCAGGAGATGAATTAATAGTAGACAAGGATACAGGTATAGAGTATAGTCCTAAGCCACACCCTAGTAAGCTAGCAGGTGGCCAGAGTTTCTGGAGAGCAGGGTTCCAAATGATAGGTATCTGGAGACTTCCCTACGGTTGTTTAGATAAGCAGGGGTTCGCTTATAAAGAGAACTCTATGTGGATTATGACCCAGAAGGTAAAGCCTATAGGTACAGGAAGGCTCGGTCACTTTGAATTGTATTACGATACCAATACTCATACACTATATGAGACATTCGGAGACAAGAGATTTAGGTGTGGAGAGATGAACAATAACTTTAGCTTATATGTAGACGCTGGGTTCTCAAAGATGGAGTCTTCCATAAAACCTAATACACTATTTGACAGTAAGTCTGAACCAGATTTAACTAACCCATTCTAATTATGTCAGCATATAAAGAGTACGCCAAGAGGATAGAAGATAAGCTCCAAGCTTATGATTATTTTCAAAATAAAACATTGGATATGTTAAAGATCTCCATTGACCTAGGCATTTCTTATGGTGACCTATATATTGTATCTAGAAATACTGAGGATGAGGATCTTAAGAAAACATTAACTCATTCATTAAAGACCTTAAATAAAGCCAGAGATGGTTATGATCAGATGTACGCACAGTATGTTCACGCAGTTACTGGTTTCTGGGAACTAAGGGAGCAGGTATTGATCATGAGTAAGATTATAGTAGAACACGAAGAGTTACAGGAATCACTTAAAAGAGAAATATAAATAACAACATGGGAAACATACACAAAATAAATTGGACTGGATCTTCTCACGAAGAATGGTTAGCTCAGCGTAAAGCTACAGAGGGCATTGGTAACTTAGATGTTACACGTATTGGTGCATCAGATGTATCGGTAATTACTGGGTCTAATAAGTGGAAGTGCAAGAGGAGACTCTTCTATCACCTGATAGGGTTATATAGCTCTGAGTGGAGAACTAATAAGTCTGTCGCTGGTCATCTACTGGAGCCAGTGGTGGCCGCTAACTGGGAGGCTTGGAATGAGTCTGAGGATCAATTTCTGTTTAACCTTGAGAGGGGTGTTAAGGTAAGGAACACTAAGAGAGCAGATTACTTTTTATTGAACGATAAGTACGAGAATCTGTTTGTTAGTATAGATAGACTTCACGATGGTGATGTATACTCTCCGTGGACTGGTGAACTATATCCTGAGCTCACCCCGATAGAATTAAAGACTACAGAGGATAGCTACTATAGACTATGGACAGATGGTATAACTGCCTCATACATGGATCAGGTGCAGGCTCAGATGATGATATCTGAAACTAAGGTGGCCGTGTTCTGCGTACTAGTGAATGGAACTTATTTTCACGTAAGGGAGGTAGAGTATGATAGTTTTCTTGCTGAGCAGATAGACTCTAAAACAAAAGAGTTTGCTGTTGTTGTAAAGGCAGGTAAGCAGATACTTGATCTAATGAACTCAGCTAAGACTGAGAAGGAAAGAGAAGAGTACGAGGCTATGCTTGAGGAGATTACTCCAGATCCATTAGAATTAAGTGATGAGCAGGATCTAAACAAGGAGAGATTTGGATCCTCGCTAGGCTCTGTTATAGGCGATGAGAGAGACTTTAAATTCCTAGAGGACTACCAGTCAGCTCACGATGGAATAAAGGCTCTGGAGGAAGCTAAACAGCTCGCAAAGAACAATCTGACTACTAAGATGAAGGATGCTGAGGAGTTGAAGTATGAGGGAGGTAAGGTTACATGGAGGAGGTCACCAGATAAGCGTGATTTCTTTAGTATAAAGCTATTCAAATAATATTTTGTATTTATTTTCAAATAGATTTGTTTGGTAATGTTGAAAAACATATATTTGTTGAACAATAGTCAGGTGGCGGAATCAGGTAGACGCTAAGTTAACAGACAGAAGGAGATGGAGAGGAATGGCTCGCCTTCATACAGGTTCAAATCCTGTCCTGACTACGCAAAAAACAAATTGGCCGAGTTTCTTTACCCTTAAATGGATGAGTTTTATAAGCCTTAGTTAAGAATACTGTAGGGTGGTGAAATTGGCAGACACGCACCTCTTGTCTCGAGGGCGGGGAATTATCTAATAAAGACAGAATACGGGTTGACCACAAATTGATTTTGTTCTGTTCCTAAAGACCCTGTGGAGGTTCGAATCCTTCCCCTACAGCTAATTAAATAAATAAACGCAAAATGATAAAAACAGGAGAACAATTAAAGGCTGAGCTATATGCTCCACTACCTTCAGAGGCAATTAAACCTCACCCAACTAAGACCTTCTTATCTACTATTAAGCCTATCTATGTAACAGATAGATTAAATGAGGTATTTGGTATTGGTGGATGGCAATTAAGAACAGAGAATATTCTGGTTAATGACAATGGTACAGTAGTTAATAAGATTACACTTACTGTTCCGAAGTACGATATTTATTATGAATGTTTTGGTGGTAATGATAATGGTGGCCAGACATCAAAGGGATTTGATCTGGGTGATGCATTTAAGGGAGCTACTACTGATGGGTTAACTAAGATCTGTTCTTATCTTGGTATTGGTATTGATGTATTTAGAGGTAAGCAATTTAGTAAGGTGAGCACACCTGCTCCAATAGCTAACACATCTATACCTAAAGCACCAGATGAACGCTTAGATAAAGCAGAGTTAGCTTTAAATAAAGTAATTACAGATACTAAGGAGTTGGTACTTAAGCAAAAAGATTTTAAGGCTACACCAGAGGGAGCTAACTTTCAATCATCTGCCAGTATATCTGACTTGGTTAAGTCTAATGATATTGATTTAGTTATGGCATTTTATAAGTTTATTACAAAGAAATAATGAGATACAAGAGAAATAATTTTTCTGAGGAAGAGATTGAGCAAATAGAGTCACTAGGTAAAATAGTTTGTTACATATTTGGTATAGAGGAAGGTGATTTAAGAGGTAGATGTAGACAACGTGATTTTACTGATGCACGTAAGGTTCTGGCAAGTTGTGCTTCCAGTAACATAGAAGTTAAGGCATCTTATAATATAAAGTCTGTAGGGTATAACCACTTGACACTGGCTTCGTGGTATTTGGGCGTGGATCACTCGACCGTATCTTATTCTATTAATAAGGCCGCAACTTTATACCAGGTTGATGATAATTTTAAGGTTATGTACGATTGTGTTATGGCTATTGTAAATAATCCAAACGATGATACGCTGAGTAAACTAAATAAGTACGCATGGCATAAGCCAATTACATGGGAGGATGTAAGAGATAATAAGAAGTTTAGGCATAAGCACAGACTTGCTTTAGCTCCAAAGGAAGTTATTGATGGCATAGTTAATCTATATCAACGTGGATACGGTGGTGCATTGATCTCCAATAAATACTCTGTGTTATCTTCATTTATTAACTACGTAATTAGTGAGCTTAAAGTAACTAGGTTAAGTAAAGTACCTTCATTTTCACGTACCTCACAATTGATTGCAAGAAGAAGTGCAGTTGTTAAAGTTGACTATTAAAAAACTTAGTATTTAATTTGTATCTTTGCACTATTGAGCTGAGGAGCTTGATAGATTTAAATTAGAGATTACTTAATCATATAAGATAACCTCATCGTATCCAATTAGTATTCACAATAAGATGGTGATTACTTTAGCTCCTCAGCTGGATTAGATGGGGTTATTTTTGTTAGCTCCCACCTGATATTCACCTGTTCTACATCTCCTGTACAGGTAATAGCATAGGCTCGGAAGAGCAATCAAAAGCTAGGGAGTATAAATAAAATGTT
>Ga0209296_1000116_pt1 | contig 65421 bp, 57 predicted proteins | sample S_130206_EF_Meta_FD_187319 | JGI IMG/M metagenome (GOLD analysis project Ga0209296, IMG submission 187319) | Freshwater microbial communities from Lake Simoncouche, Canada to study carbon cycling - S_130206_EF_MetaG (SPAdes) (version 2) | ecosystem: Environmental > Aquatic > Freshwater > Lake ...
GTAATACGGGTCATACTGCGTCGTCGTCGTGTTGTAGTAACTCAAGTAATTCGAATACCCGCCATACATGTAATACGGGTCATACTGCGTCGTCGTCGTGTTGTAGTAGTTCATGTAATTCGAATACCCGCCATAGTACGAATACGGGTCGTACTGCGTCGTCGTCGTGTTGTAGTAACTCAAGTAATTCGAATACCCGCCATAGTACGAATACGGGTCATACGTCGTCGTCGTTGTCGGAGCAGAGCTGGAGGTGCTCGTAGCTTCTGTCGTCGTCGGAGCAGAGCTGGAGGTGCTGGACAAATCGACAGAGGTCGTTGTATCGCAGACCATCGGCATGAGACCCTGCGTCATTGCTGGCACGAATGACTTCGAACTAGTGGCGCCTGACTCCGCAGGAAAAAATCCGATTCCCGCAATCGCAAGGCAAACGACAAGCGCACCAATCTTCGATCTTGACGACGTCGCCATTCGAGAATGCTTCTTATCCACTGAGAATTCCGTCCTCTTGCACTCGCTTGGCACAATTCACACATAGTAAACAATGGGGACAAGGAGATGTCTAGTCAGAGCCGGACTATCCCCAGATCCCAACCCAAAACAGATCGCCCCCGAAGCCCCACGCATGCTTGAGACCCCAGCGCCACCCATCCAGCCCAAATCTGGTCAGCGACAACATCGAAATCGGGCTCTTGATGGGGCGCGGGCCACATCGGCGATTTTGGTAGTTGCCCACCACTGTGCGACCCCAGCTGCCCGAGGCCCCTACCCAGGCACCCTCATCGGCCGCTTGTTCGACTCGGCTGGCCACTGGGCAGTCGCTCTGCTGTTCATTCTCTCGGGATATCTCCTCTTTCGCGAGTTCGTCGGAAAAATCCTGTTCCAGGAATCGCGTACTCCGCTGCCCCACTACTTCGAACGCCGCTTTCTTCGGATCTACCCCGCCTACTGGCTTTCTCTCATCGGTGCTGTCCTGCTCCTTGGTGCGACGCGTTTACAAGGAAGCACGTTCGGACTCTTCACACTTTTCGAACGGTTCTTGAACAAGGACACGCCATTTCCCGGGATTGCGGTCTATTGGACACTCTCCATAGAAATCGTCTTCTATCTCTTTCTACCGATCTTCTCGGCAGTCTTAGGCATGCTGCTCTCTCGAATCTCGACTCTGAAAAATCGAATTCGAACACTGCTGATCGCGATCATGGTCCTCATCGCAGTGACCCCCGTCTACGTAGGCCTTGTCGTCTCTTCCCACCAGGATGATTTTCGACTGACCTCAGCGTTCCCTCAATACGTTGGTTGGTTTGGTCTGGGAATGATGCTCACCGTTTTGGCCGAGCTCCGATCGAGGGGGGTCCGGATGTCCCAGTCACTTTGCGGCCTAGCCGATCGAACATGGGCCTGCTGGACCTGCGCCGGAGTTGCATTTGCGTGCATGCTCGCCATGAAGACAACGACTCCTCCTTTCGGAGCCTTCTACCAATGGTCAACTCTCGAAACACAATTCACCATGCTTTTCTTGGGTGCCACCACGTTCTTCTTTCTTCTGCCCCTCACCGTCGGAACAAGCACAACTAGGGGCGTTCTACTGCTGGGCTCAAGACCGATGGTCTGGCTTGCCAGCGTCTCTTACGGAATTTATCTCTGGCATCTCATCGTGATTTTGTACATCAATTTGCACTTGAAATTGCCCTCGGGCTTTTTCGGCTTTCTATTGTTATTTGTCCTTACTCTCGTCCCGTCCATTTTGATCGGCTGGCTTAGTTCCCGCCTTGTCGAACAACCTGCAATGAAGTTGGCTCGATGAATTCCCAAACCACATTCACCGAAAGCTCAAAAGGCTGGATTCGACTTTTCGGAGCAATCGTTTTTGTCATTGTCGTTGCCGGGATTTTCGCCTACTTGATTGGAGATCGGTCAACAAGCCAAGCAAAGCCGAAGTCCGATCCAGTCATAGCGTTCGACACGTTCAACCACTCAAGTGCAAACGGTTCTCTCGGCCGCATCAACAAGAACTATCAGTGGGCTTCTGTGTCAGGTCAATGGGCCATCGACGGTGGCGTTGCGCACTCGCTTGCAACGACTTCGGGATCAAGTTTCGCAGTCGTCGAGATCGGCAACGACGCATCGGTGAGTGCTTCAACAACAGGACGCGGCTCATGCGGCCTCGTTGCTGTATTCAGCGATCTCTCGAACTTCGTGAGCCTCCAACGAGATGACAAAGAAGCAAACTGGAAAATCATCGTGATTCGCGATGGAAACCCAGAAACTATTGGTTCCGTGGGCGGAATCGCTGCCGACAACAACCGAATCTCCCTTCTCGTTGATCCACCTGTGGTCACTGCGGTCTCCGGCGGAAACCACAGTTCATTCGTCGTAGAAAACCTTCCAACCGGCACACAAGCCGGGCTTTTCACAACTGGTCCCGCATCAACTTTGTGCACCTTTGATGACGTGACTTTCGTGACGCCCTCGCAATAGCGAAAACCCATCCGTCAATCAGCCGTTTGTCTGACGGCATCGGCATTGACTGGACTACCGTCAGCCCTCAAGCAACGGGGGCACATATGAGCAGCGACGAGATGCTGGCCAAGAAGAATGAATTCTTCGGCCACAACGTGGTGCGCGATCCCTACCCGAAACTCGCCGAGCGTGCCGCCGAGTGTCCAGTACATCCCGGGACGTTCTCCTCGTTCTTCGACATGGTCGGCGCCGAAGACATCCTCTTTCCCGATGCCGAGCAGATATCGGTGCTGTCCTTCGATGGCGTCGACGCCGGATTCAAAGACCAGGAACATTTTTCTTCGTGTTGGTATGAAGCCAGCCTGGGCAAGATGATCGGCCGCACGATCATCGAAATGGATCCGCCCGAACACGGTCGTCATCGCCAACTCATTCAGGGCGCCCTCACCAAACGTGAAATGCATCGATGGGAAGAAGAGTTCGTTCGAGCGATCGTTGATACAACCATCGACACATTCATCGAATCTGGTCGAGCTGATCTTGTCGATGACTTCGCTCTTCACTACCCACTCAAAGTCATCGCTGCCGCCTGCGGTCTTCCGCAGGAAGATGTCTCGTCGTTCTACCGGTGGGCAGCAATCCTCACCAATGTGAGTATTTCGGCCGAGGAACGCGAAGAGGCATCAGCCGAATTCGGCGAGTACCTCGCTGCAGCCGTTACCGATCGTCGAACTAACCCACGTTCCGATCTGGTCACCCATCTTGTACAGGCCGAGTTTCGCGACGACGCCGGTCGTCAAGCGTTGAACGACGACGAAATCATTGCGTTTCTTCGCCTACTTCTCCCTGCTGCCGCACAGACCACCTATCGAACGCTCTGTAATTTTCTGTTTGGTTTGTTGTCGCACCCGGAACAGTTGCAGGCGTTGCGCAACGATCATTCGCTGATCGAACAAGCAATTGAAGAAGGATTGCGCTGGCAACCGCCGCTTATGTCATTCGGACGCACAACAGTCGCCGATGCGGAAATCGAAGGTGTTGCCGTTCCCGCCGGAACACTTGTGAATCTTGTTGTCGGTATCGCGAACCGCGATCCGCAACGTTGGGACAACCCCGACGTGTTCGACATCTACCGCGAGCCGCAGGGCCACCTTGCGTTCGGAAGCGGCGCACACGTGTGTCTCGGTATTCATTTTGCTCGCATGGAACTTCGTGTGGCGATGGAACAAGTTCTGACTCGCCTCGAAGATCTGCAATTTGAACCCGGGATTGAACCAGTTCACATCGGTGGCCTCGGCCAACGCTCCCCCGCCCATCTTCCTGTCACCTTCACCCCAGCGACTCCGATTGGAACTGCACTGTGAGCACACCTGACCTCATTATCCGCAATGGTCGAGTCATCGACGGCACCGGTGCACCGGCATTCGACGCCGACGTCGAAGTCACCGATGGCAAGATTTCCTTCATTGGCACCAGCACTGCGAGTGCACCCAATGAGATCGACGCTCACGGAAGTGTCGTTGCCCCCGGGTTTGTCGACATTCATACCCATTACGACGCACAGGCTCACTTTGAACCCACGATGTCGCCCTCGTCATGGCACGGAGTCACCACCGCCATGATGGGCAACTGCGGGTTCAGCATCGCTCCGGCCGATCCCGACAGTGTCACGTGGCTCATCAACATGCTTTCTCGAGTCGAGGGGATGGAAGTCGACGCGCTCCTCGAAGGCGTCGACTTCAAAGGTGGCGACTACGGCGACTTTCTCAGTGGTCTCGAAGGCCGTATCGGCATCAACCTTGTTGGCTACGTCGGTCATTGCGCGATCCGTCGCCTTGTAATGGGCGCGGCGGGCTCTGAGCGTGCTGCCACCGATGATGAAATTGCGCAGATGGCTGCACTCGTGCGCACGGCGATGACACAAGGTGCCATCGGCTTCTCGAGTTCACAACTCGATATTCATTCCGATCATGAAGGAAAGCCGGTTCCGTCAAACTTGGCGGAACCAAAAGAACTCATTGCACTGTGCGCCGTGCTTTCTGAATTCGATCATGGGGTCATTGAATTCCTTCCCCGTTCCGGTTCTGCAGATTTTGATGCCCCTGATCAAGAGTTGCTCTTGGCCATGAGCGAGGCATCGGGCTTCAAGTTGATCAATATCAACCCGCTCACACTTTTTCCTGGCAACCCAGAGGGCCATCGCAACGCGCTCGCATTCTGCGAAGAGGCGGCTGCTGCCGGTCATCACATCCACCCGATGTACATGATCAACGTCAAAGGCATTCACTTCTCTCTCGATTCAACCTTCGTGCTCGACGAGATGCCGACATTCCGTCGGATTCTCACGCTTCCCATGGTCCAGCGCGCCGCTGAACTTGGCCTCGAGTCCAATCGTGTTGCAATGCGCAGTGAATTTGCCGACACCACTGGGCGCTCGTTCGTCTTTGGTTGGCCAGACGTAAGCGTTGCGTCGGTCAGCAAAGATGCACTCGCCGCAGCCGTTGGAAAAACCATCGCAGAACTCGCGCATGATGCAGAGATCGACGGTGTCGATGCGCTGATCGACCTCGCACTGGCCGATGGTCTCGAAACCGTTTTTGTCTGGAGACGCAAAGCTGACCCTGCATTGGCTGCTGCGACCAAAGAGATCGTGACGCACCCGCTCACTCTGGCCGGTTCAAGCGATGGCGGTGCTCATCTGCTCACCTTCTGTGGGGCCGACTACACCACACGCACGTTGACCGAAACTGTTCCCGACATGATGACCTTGGAACAGGCCGTTGCTCGCCTCACCTCTGAACCGGCTCGGCTTCATGGCCTCAATGATCGCGGCACCCTCGCAGTTGGCAAAGCAGCCGACATCGTCGTGTTCACACCCGAAGAACTCAGCATCGACCCCATTACATTGCTGCGTGATTTCCCCACAGGTGCCGGACGTTTGGTGTTCGGAGTTCAGGGTTACGACGCCGTGATCGTCAACGGCGAACCGCTGTTCATCGACGGTGTTCATACTGGGGCTCTTCCTGGCGCGATTCTTCGCCCTTGAACGCCGTAAAGAGTGGGGCTTCGTCCGCAATCGCACCAATTTTCACCAAATTCTTACCTCGCCGTCGGCGTTCTCTTTCCTTGAGATGATGAACTAGAGCCATGAGCGATGTTCTTTGGTTCCTCACCCGATCCTCGGGCATCGTTGCGATGATTTTGATTGCTGCAGCAGTCATCGATGGATTCATCTATTCAGGCCGCGAAGGTGGGCAACGCATCCGTCCGGAGTGGTGGGTCGACCTTCATCGCGGACTCGGTGGCTACGCGCTGATCTTCACCGTCTTCCACCTCTTGACCGCTTACGGTGCCGACCTTGGCTACCGCGTCATTGACATCATCATTCCTGGTGTCTCGAAGCAATGGACCACGGCCGTCACTCTTGGCGTGCTGGCGTTCTACGCAATGCTCATCACCGTGTTCACGACCTGGCCCAAGCGAAGGTTTCGCATCCGGATCTGGCACGCGATCCATTTGCTTTCGCTTCCGGCCGCGATCGCCATCGGCGTGCACGGTTGGCAAATGGGAACTGATTCGCGCACCGGTTGGTATATCGCACTCATGGCGATCCTTACCGGACTTGTGATTTATCCCGCTGGGCTGCGCATCTCGGGCCTCGTACGCTCCCGTCTAGTGACGTTCTGGAAAGCCTGACCCATGCCCACACCTAACGATCCCTACGATGACATCGTGACTCCTCCCGTTCCCGACGATCGCCTTTCTCAGCTCGCCGATCGTTCCGCAGCGCGCCCAAGTGAGTTGGAACTCAACCCGCCACGACACAACGGATCGAAACGTCGTCATGCCGCAAAAGGGAGCCGTTCTGCAGCCTTAGGTTTGGCTGTCGTTTCCACCCTCGGCATGGCCGCGTATCTGCATCAAGCATCGCAATCCTCTGGCTCTGCCGCCACTATTGCTTCTGCCCCCGCAACAACATCAACTAAAAAACCTTTCGAAACGAAATCACTGAACGATGGAGTCTGGAATGGTGATCCATCGACGAACCGCTGGGGACTAGTTCAAGTTGCCATCACCGTTTCCGGCGGAAAAATCACTGCTGCCAGCGCGCCCCTCTATCCATCAGATGACAACCGCAGCCTTTCCATAAATCGCATTGCGATCCCGAAACTGGTGCAGTCCACGCTCACCGCTCAAAACGGGAACGTGAACTCTGTATCTGGGGCGACCTCTACCAGCGAGAGTTACCAGACTTCCTTGCAATCAGCCATCGACAAATCGCACGCTGCATCCTGACTAATGGCAACAGGTGTTCACCATGTCGAAGATGTCATGGGAATGGCCGTTTCTATTCATGTGCGCGATGACATTGATCCAGGAGTAATCAGCACCGTCGTTGCGTGGCTCCATCACGTTGACGCCACCTTCAGCACCTACAAAATGGAAAGCCCTGTTTCACAATTCGGTCTTGGACTCATTTCCGCTGATCAACTCAGTGAGGAAGTCCGCGATGTTTTGACGCTATGCGAGTCGCTGCGCGAGGAAACCTCTGGTGCCTTTGATATCGGCTGTGTTCCTGCGCCGAATGGTTCAACTCTTGACCCATCGGGACTCGTCAAGGGTTGGTCGATCGAGCGTGCCGCAGAACTTCTCGAAGCGCACGGCGCCACGAACTTCTGCATCAACGCTGGCGGCGATATCGCACTTCGAGGTAACGCCGAACCTGATCAACCTTGGCGTATTGGCATTCGCCACCCGACAGAGCCGCTTGCCTCGGCCGCGGTTCTTTCTCTTGGCGGTCGCGCCGCGATCGCAACATCAGCAACCTATGAGCGCGGCGCGCACATCATCGACCCCAAAACAGGCGAGCCAACGGCCGAACTCGCCAGCGTGACCATTGTTGGCGAAGACCTCACCTACGTCGACGCGTATGCAACAGCAGTCTTCGTGATGGGGCTCAACGGTGCCGAATGGTTACTGGAAACCCACCCCGAACTCGATGCATTTGTTATTGGCCATGACGGCCTCACATGGGAGACGCCAGGGTTTAACCGCTGGCGCTCCTCGTGATCTTGTTCAGTAACTGAAACCGGTTGCCGTGATCCAGGCCGGGTCGACTTGGAACGCACCGGCACTTGTGACGATGTTGACGGTGACAGGTGCAGGAAGACGATTTCCTGTCGTTGCATCAAAGGCAACGGTGCCGGTCCAGCCCTTCCAACCCTTCGTTCCCGCAAGTGCGCTCTTCAACGCATCGGCGGTCGTGCTGCCAGCGCGAGTGATGGCGTCGGCAAGCACCAGCACCGAGTCGTAGGTGTACGGCGACCATGAACCAGGAGCTGTCTTGAACTCCTTGGTGTACTCGGCAACGAGCGCTGCACTGTTGGGGAAGTCACTCGGTGCCGGGACGCCAACAACTGGGCACTTCTGCGCCGCAGGAATTCCAGCGGCAGTTATGTAGCCGTTGTCATAAGCGCCGTAGTCAGCGAGGCAATTCACCGAGGTATTTGCCGCAAGCATTGCTTGTGCGATCAACCCGGCTTCAGGGAAGTACGTGATGACATACACCGCTGAAGGTTTCGTGGCGAGAACCTTTGTAACCGTGTCGGCGTAGGTCTTCGCCCCCGGAGTGATCGATTCGGTTGTGGTGATCTTGACGCCAGCTTTGCCAAGCGATGCAGTCATGGCAGTGGCCGCTGACTTGGTGTAATCGGTGCTGGAATCGACGATAAGCGCAACCGAGGTTGCTTTCAGTTCTTTCACAATGGCATCAGTTGCAACCGGTGCAATCTGCGAGGTCATCGGCTGAAGTGTGAAACCCATACCCTCGGTTGCGTCAGAAGACGTGAGTCGAAGCGGAACAAGACCGGCAGCGGCATAGATCGGAAGCGTCTTGAGACCAACACCAGAGTTGTAGGGGCCAACAACTGCGTCGAGTCCTGCCTTCACTGCGGCGTTAGCGGCAGTGACACCTGCATCGGGATCGCCCTTATCGTCAATGGCGACGATCTCAATTTTCTTGCCATTCACGCCACCATTGGCATTCACCTGCGTGGCGGCCTGTTTGGCGCCATTCAACATGCCCTGACCGAGTTCGGAAAGGCTGCCAGTAATAGGCGCCTCGAGACCGATGCGAATCGTGTTGGAAGACTTGGAACTGGATGATGAACATCCGACCGCCAAGCTGGCGACGGCAACAACCACCGCAAGTGTGGAAAGTCCAACGATTCGTGACTTCATGTATTCACCTCTGTTACTAGGAGAAGTTTCTCCTAACGGACAAACAGAGCCTAACCAGACCTAAAGTCTCAATGTGACGTCACCGAAGGACTTTTCCGACCAAGAGCGCGAATGTTGCCACGGAGGTCTCTGCGCAGGCGAGTGGCATCGCCACCCCATCCACCTCTTCTCCTTCTTCCTCGTCGTGCTGTTGATCCAAGCAATGGATCTGCTCCTCACGCTCCGTATCGAGAATCTTGGTGACCGTTCAGAGCCAGTCGAAAAATTACTTCGAACAATCGGCAATGTCACCGACGTACTCTTCGTGGCTGTTCTCGTCATCGTTGTGATCTCCTTCCTTCGCGACCGCTTTGTCGTATCGCGTGAATCGCGATCACGATTCACCCTCATTGTCCTTTCCATCTATCTCTTTTTTGCATCTCTCAATGTGCTCTTCAACATGATCACATTGGTCGTCGCGCCGAGCCTCAGAAATACGAGTCAAAACTGGCTGATCGTCGACCTCGGTCTGCTTTTCGCATCGAACATGCTCGCGTTTTCGCTTTGGTATCAACTTGCTGACGCCTACCTCAAAGGTGGAGCCTTCGACTTTCCGCCTAACGCCGCGCACCCCGATGACCCCCCGAGATGGGTCGATTACTTGTTTCTCTCGTTCAATACTCAGTCCACGTTCGGACCAACTATTGAGGGAATTCGAACTCGACCGGTAAAGGTCATGATGATGATGCAGATCTCACTTTCCCTTGTCGTGCTCGTTGTTCTTGTCGCCCGCATCATCATCGCCCCGACCTGACCCGATAGGTCCACCTGCCATACATCAGGTCGTCAAACTCGCTACCTTTGCTTCTAATAAGTCGATCCATTCTGACGGCGAACGGGGCGAAAGCGGCGGTACATGCAACACGCGAAAGAGCCGCAACGTCGACGACGGGGTCCTTGGATCAGCCTCGTCTGCGCACTTGCCGTTCTGGGAGTGGGCGCACCAGTGGCCTATCGCGCATCGAAAACGTCAAATGTCGATTCGGCAACGACCACCACAGCCCCAATCGAAACGACCACCACGCTCAAGCCACTCCGGACGATCACCGTGGCAACAACAGGTGACTTTCTGCTTCATATGCCCGTGCAACAACGTGCGCTTTCCAACGGTGGCGGCAAGAGTTACGACTTCTCGCCGATGTTGGCCGAAATTGCTCCAACCATTTCCGGAGTCGATATTGCGTACTGCCATTTAGAGACGCCCCTCACCACCTCAGATCGCAATCTCAGTGGCTATCCGATCTTCAATACCGCTCACGAAATAGTCGATGCCGCAAAGGGGGCTGGTTACGACTCTTGTTCCACCGCATCGAACCATTCGCTCGATCAAGGTGAATCAGGGATCACACAAACGTTGAACGAACTGGATCGCGTTGGTCTCGGCCATGTCGGTACTGCTCGATCTGCACTCGAATCACTGGTGCCCGACTTGCAAACGGTCAAGGGCGTCAAGATCGCTCATCTTGATTACACCTATGGGACAAATGGCATCCCAGTTCCGGCCGGAAAGCCATGGCTGCTGAACCTCATCAATATTGACCAGGCCCTTGCGGCAGCGGCTGAGGCGAAAGCCGCTGGCGCAAACATCGTGATCGTCGAAATGCACTGGGGTGAGGAATACAGCGCACTGCCCTCGGCCACGCAACGAGCACAGGCTGCCGCGCTACTCGCCTCCCCCTCGGTCGATCTCGTCATTGGCCAACATACCCACGTCGTTCAAGCCGCCGAAAAGATCGGAAAGAAGTACGTCATTTATGGAACCGGCAACTTTCTTTCCAACCAAGGTGCACCTGCCACTCCAGTCCCAAGCAACGATGGTGTCATTGTCAAGATCGCGTTTGCCGAACAGCGTGACGGCACTTGGCTGCAATCAGTGACCTATGTGCCGACATTCGTCGACCGCAGTTCGTACGTCATTCATTTCGCCAACACGTACAACAACAGCGCTAGCTATCAACGAACCGTTGCGGCCCTGAACGGGCTCGGGCCGGGAACCTTCGACGGAACCCCGGGCAACTGACGCTTTTGATCAGAACAACTGATCTGTGTAGTCGTTTGTTCCGTGATTCGTTGGAATGAACGCAGCTTGCACACCAAGCGAACCGTATCCACTCGCCGCAATTTGCTCTTCGGCTTTCGCAAAGTGTTTGTCCCATGCATCCTCGGGACTTGATTCGAGGAAGTGGAGAACGGTAACGATTCCATCGACACCATCGAGTTCTCGAACATGGGCGAGTTTGTCGGGAGGAAGTGGACGGGGTGCGAATCGGGTTGCGACGGCAACATCGCCCGTAACAACTGAGGGCAGGTAGTCATTCGCGAGCCATGCATCCAATCGGTCTCTATCGCCATTTTTGGCATCGATGACTTGGATGACCATGCCTTTGTAGGGCTGCACCAACGTATGCACCACGCGCGGAACTCCGTCGTCTCGATACGTCGCGCCAAGAAAATCGCTAAATGAAGTGAAGACGTGGCTTCGTTCTTCAAGCGGGTTCTGATCATGACCCCGATAGCTTCCGCGTCCCTCGGCATGAAGTCGACGATTCGCCCCAAGTGACCATTGCTCGTGATCTTCAATTCGACCATCGTTGATCCAGTAAATCCCGATGTACTTTCCTGCCTCGAGCGGATCAGCGACTCGTGATCCGATCGGGCCACGCAAGTGTTGGATCGAACGCGGAGAAACAAAACGCCGACATGAGAACATCCACGGCATCACCATGGCCCCAGTGATCATGTGATCGTCTTCGTACCAGCGGTTGTAACCAACAACGTGTTCGGGCGTTGGCTCGACCCATGTGATGAGTGCACCACCGACGATCGGGTCATGCGGGCCCACCGAAGGCAGATCGCGGTAGGCCGGATCACTCCCCGGCTCGTATGCAGTCTCTGATGTCATTCGATCCCCCTAGAACGCTTTGCGCGAACCCCGAGAGACTGACACGAATGACGAACTCAATGACGACCGACTCAACAGCGCTGAATGGCCCGTGAACTCGTGACCCATCCGCTTGTCGGATCTGGTGTCAGACCCCGACAAGATCCATTGCGTCGGCCGTCAACCCGATGGACCGAAGTCGTCCCTCGATCGTCGGAGACTGGAAACACACCATGAGTTCATCGGCATCGGCATAGGCCGTGAACTCAAGCAGTTGCTCTCGAACCGACTCGGGAGTTCCAACCGCGGTGTGTTTCATCATCGCGGCAATCTGCGCGCCTTGCGGCGACTCAAGGATGCGATCGACCTCGGCATCGGGAACTTCGACATTTGGCTTCAGCAGGAATCGGCGAAGGCGAGCTCGGCGAGTGGTGGTGAATTCATCCTGCGCCTCTTGCTCGGTATGTGCCGCAATGACATTCACACCAGCAATGACATGTGGCCGCTCAAGTTGTTCTGAGGGGCGGAAGTTCGCCCGATACAGAGCAACTGCTTCGCGTAGTTGATGCGGCGCAAAGTGCGAGGCAAATCCGTATGGCAAACCAAGCACCGCTGCCAGTTCCGCACCGAAAAGCGAGGAACCCAAAATGTAGAGGGGGACGTGTGTGCCGCGACCAGGCGTTGCATTCACTCCGTGTACTCGAGTGACATCACCGAGATAGCCCTGAAGTTCAAGAACGTCCTGCGGAAAGTGTTCCGATGCTCGTGGATCACGACGCATTGCCTGCACTGTTACTTGGTCAGTTCCGGGAGCACGTCCAAGTCCAAGGTCGATGCGACCGGGATGCAAAGTGGCCAGCGTGCCGAATTGTTCAGCAATCGTGAGCGGCGAATGGTTGGGAAGCATGATGCCGCCCGAACCGAGACGGATCGAAGTTGTGTTCGCAGCAATGTGCGCGATCAGAACTGCAGTGGCCGAGGAAGCAATGGCATCCATATTGTGATGCTCGGCGTACCAAACGCGGTTGAACCCATTTGCTTCTGCCGCTTTCGCTACCTCAACACACGCGTTGAGTCCGTCGGAGACGGAATCGCCTGACCCGATAATGGCCAGATCAAGAATCGCTAAAGGAATCGCCATACTCCGAGCCTAGAACGACAGGCCGGAACTGGCGTAGGCGAGCAAGCACCCGGTCGGGCCACAATGGGTGATGCCCGCCGTTCCCGTTGTAGACATCTCCGCCCCTAGTGCCACATCCCGCGATGCGCTCGATGCTGCGTGTTGCGACCACGGATTTTTTCTCCTTACTGGCCATGGTCTCGATGACGTCATCGCTAATACCTGGGTCGCGACCGAGCGCTTCTTTGATGCTCCCCGGTCGGTCCGCACCGCAATCATGCGTGACGAACAAAACCCTCTGGGTTGGTTCGACCGTGAACTCACCAAACGCATGCGCGATCACAAAGAAGTATTCGACTTTGTCGATCCGGCAGCGGCCGATCAGATGAATCGGTGGCCTGAACTCTCCGGTTTTCGAGATGCGATGATTCAACACTTCAATGCAATGAGCACGCTTGCGCAGCGGACACTCGATCTGTTGCATTCCGTTCTTCAACTCGGCGGATCGTCGAGTGAGGAACTCACCTTCGCTCGTCCGGGAAGCACCGTTCGACTCAACCTCTACACCGTTGGCGATCCAGTCCCCGACGACGAACGAGACGGGCTTGCTGATCTTGGCGAAGTTGCACTTGGACATCACACTGATCCAGGAACTCTCACGCTCTTGCTTCAGGACAACATCGGTGGTCTACAAACACTTTCAAATGATTCAGGATGGATTGATGTTCCGCCCGAACCGGGAACGATCGTCGTGAACCTCGGTGACTGCACGCAAGCATGGACAAACGACCGCTATCGGGCAGCAGTCCACCGCGTGACGCCAATGACTGAACGTCGACGATTTTCAATTCCGTATTTCGCCAATCCCCCACGCGCCGCAATCGTTGCGCCCCTTCCCGAACTCAGCCGTGCCGGACCTCGCTATCGCCCATTCGAATGGCGTGAATTCATGGCAGCTCGGGCGTACGACAACTTTGCCGATGTTGGTGCCGAAGACACCCAAGTCAGCGACTACCGGATCTGACCACTCCCCATGCCGTAGATTGAATCCGCGGCCACACAACCGGGAGGCCTGATGTCCAGTACGAGACATTCCTTACGGTGGATGGTTATTGCTGGAGCCATCGTTAGCACTGTCCTCCTCGTTCCAATCATCGTGCTGCTGTCGATGTTTGTCCTTCGCGACAACCCGGGAGCCCGATCACTTGAAGATGCACTCCAAGCGTTTCGGGATGGAGATACATCTGCAGTGGAAACACTCGGTGCCGTCGTCACTAGACCACCGTCTGGCGTGTATCGGGCCGACGCCTCGGGCAAAGCCTCAATCAGTTTTCCGCCGACTAGTCAGAATTACGGCGCATCGGCTCCGGTTACCGTGACCCACCAAGGCGACAACTGCTGGACCACCTCTGTTGATTTCAATGCAGCGTTCCAGCAAAGGTGGAGTTACTGCATCGATAACGGCGTTATGACTGAACATGGAAACGTCACGTCAACTGCTTGGGATCTTGGAGCGACATCTATCACCAACGTTTCCGAATTCACCTGCACGCCTCCAGGAGAAATCATCAAGGCCGGTGAACAGCGCGATCAACTGTCGACATATGTATGTGAGGGAACCAGTGACACCATCGCGGGAATCACGACCTCCGACGTCACCTTCCAATCCCTTGGCATCGCACTGCTTGAGGTCGAGTCAAACCAAGTGCCTGTTTTCCACTACCGCGAGATCGACACTCTCACTGGCCCCCAACGGGGAATCACAACTCTCGACTATTGGTACGCCGTGCAGGACATGCTCTTAGTCCGCATGGAACGGCATGTCGATCTGCGTACCGACTCACCAGTTGGCGACATCACTTACAAAGAAGATGGCGAATGGCAATTGTCATCGCTTACACCCACACGATGAAATTACGGCCACGCAAGTGGACATGACTCGTCGTTAAGAAAGTCGCCTTCTGACAACGAAGCGTGGTGCTCTTTTGTCGGTGAACCAGCCACCAGTTTGAACCGAGTTCCGTCACCGGTGTAGCGAACACTGATTGCTCGGCGGCGCTGGGTGCGGCTCAGATTTCCACTGGCGGCATGGATCGTGCGGGCATGATGCACGGTGAGGTCTCCCGGAGCCGTGTCGAAACTGATGATGCGCGCTTCGCCGACCATTACGTCGTAATCAGGAACCTCAGCACCTTCCGTATCGGGCATTGCTAAATCGGAAACAAACATGTTCGGCCGGTACTTGGTGTTGTCGAGGTGTGATCCCACAACAAAACGGACGGCCCCAGTTTCGGCGGTGACAACATCAAGGGGAACCCATGTTGTGCAGACCAAATCTCCATCGAGATGGAAATATGACATGTCCTGATGGAACCCGGTTTTTTCCTGCGTTCCTGGTTCTTTCACCAAAACGCTGTCTTCATACAGACGAATTTCGTCACTCCGTAATATTGAGGCAACAATCTCGGGCAGTGGTGAACACAGCGCAAAGTCCCGAAATTCTTGCTGAAGAAGCCAGTGGTCGGTTCCCGCTTTGAAGTGACCGCGTGGCGCTCCCGAAGCAACCACTAACTCATCAACGTTGCGGGCCGCAACGGCTCCGCTTTCAAGAGCGTCCGCCATCTCTGACAGATCAGTCGTGGCCGAACTGACAAGCGCTTCTTCAATCGGTTTCGCCATCGATTCCACAAGTTCGATGGGGAGAATCGAGCGCAAACACACAACGCCATCGCGCCAAAAAGTCGCCACTTCGTCCGGCGTCACCGAGCGAGTCGGGGATATTCGTTCCATCTTCCCATCCTGCCTCAGTTGGATCGGAGGCGCACCGAATTGTCAAGAGGCGGAGTCGGTCAGACCGAAGCGACACTGCCAGATTCCGCTTCATTGATGCTCCTTGAGCAGAAAAAGCCGCCGCCGAGCAGGACCCCTCCAGATCTTCCGGTTTATCGACACACGGCCCCGAGCATCTGCGGTCACTTCGGTAGCATCTTCCGGTGACTTCATTGCGGAATTCCTCGGCTCGCGTGGCGGCCGCCATCTTGGCGGTGGCGATCATCGGCGGGTGTTCCTCGACCTCCGGGAACGACGCAACTGCCGGCGGCGACATCCAGGGCAAGGCGCTGGCGGAATGCCTGTCTGGTCAGCCCATTCCCGCCGGCTCGACCCTCAACATCTCAACCACTGTCGCCCCAATCACGTCGATCGTTGCCAATGTCGCCGGTGGACTCGCGCAGATCACGGGGATCGTCCCCGAGGGCACCAACTCGCATACGTTCGAACCCTCGCCAAGTGTGGCGGCCACCCTCGCCGATACCGATGTGCTCTTTGCCAACGGTCTTGTTCTTGAGGAACCGACAAAGGAACTTGCTGACAGCAACCTCCCTAAATCGGCCGCCCTCTGTGAACTCGGAACCGCCGTATTGCCCGTCGATGACTACATCTACGACTTCTCCTTTCCCAAAGATGGCGGTAAGCCGAATCCCCATCTCTGGACTGATCCGAAACTCGCCATCAAGTACGTCGCGCTCATCCGCGATGTCCTCGTGAAGATAGATCCAGCGAATGCTGCGGCGTACACAGCAAATGCGGCCGCCTACACAAACAAGCTTGATGATCTTGATGCGGCAGTACGAACAGCGAGCGCAACTCTGCCTGCTGAAGATCGCAGACTCCTCACCTATCACGACGCCTACGCCTACTTCGCCGCCGACTACGGATGGGTGATTCTGGGCGCTATTCAACCTTCCGATTTTGACGAACCCACGGCGCGCGAAGTTGGCGATCTAATCACCCAAGTAAAGAATTCAAAGGTCAAGGCGATCTTCGGGTCCGAAGTCTTCCCGAGCGCGGTGCTCGAACAGATCGGCCGCGAGACCGGCGTCACTTATGTCGACGTTCTTCGCGATGACGATCTTCTGGGTGAACCCGGAGATGCCGATCACTCTTTTCTTGGCCTCATGCAGTTTGATTACGTCACCATGATTGAAGCCCTCGGTGGCGACGCTACGGCTCTCCGCAATCTCGACATCACCGACGTCGCACCCGATAACGCCAAGTATCCGCAGTGACAAGTCTGATCGAGCTCGACGGAATCTCGCATTCGTATGGCGGCCCGACTGTGCTCGAGCATGTCCACCTGACGATTGACGAGGGTTCATTCCTCGGAGTCATTGGCCCATCCGGTTCGGGCAAGACCACGCTGTTGCGTCTGGTACTCGGAAATCTCCGCCCCACCGAGGGCGAAGTGCGGCGGCGGGCCAATCTGCGGATTGCTTATGTTCCCCAGGTCGAAACGGTTAACTGGAACTTCCCCATCACGGTGAGCGAGGTCGTTCTCATGGCGGCCGCGGCCAAGTGGTACCGACCGCGTGCCACCGAGTCAGAGCGCAAACGCGTGGCTGAGTTACTCGAGCAACTCGGACTCGGCGGTTTCGAGCACCGACACATCCGCGAACTCTCCGGCGGCCAGCAGCAGCGGGTGTTCCTCGCCCGCGCCCTTCATCGTGATCCCGAACTACTCGTTCTCGATGAACCAACCTCGGGTGTCGATGTGCGCACCCGTCATGAAGTTGTCCACCTGCTCACTGATCTTCATCGCAATGGCACGTCCGTCGTGCTCTCTACTCACGACATCAACGGCCTTGCCGCTCATCTCCCGTTAATCGCCTGCGTCAACCGCGAACTCATCGCCGTTGGAACTCCCGCCGAAGTTCTCACCTCGGCGGTTCTCGAACGCACCTACGGAGCACCCATGGAAGTCCTCGAACACGGCGGCATGCTCCTCGTAACCGACAGCCCGATGGGAATCGAATGACACTGTTCGAACCATTCCAGTTCGAGTTCTTTCGCAACGGATTCATGGTTGCCACACTCGCCGGGGCCATCTGCGGTCTCGTAGGCGTCTACGTCGTTCTGCGCAGCATGAGTTATATCGGCCACGGGCTCTCGCATTCCATTTTCGGCGGCGCAGCGGCCAGCGCAGTTCTCGGCGTGAACTTCTACCTTGGTGCTGGAATGTGGGGTCTTCTCTCTGCACTCATGATCGGTCGGGTTGCTCGCCGCGGAAAGATCGGTGCCGACGCAGCCATTGGCGTGATCACCACTGCTTCGTTCGCGCTCGGTCTCGCACTCTCGAATGTTTTCGGACAGGCAAAGCGATCTATCGAGGCGGTCCTTTTCGGATCCATCCTCGGGGTCACGACGCTCGAGGTCGTTGCCGTCGCGTGCGTTGGTGTGCTCGCGCTTGCCATCATCGGCGCCTTTTATCGCAAGCTTCTTTTCGCAACGTTCGATCCAGAAGTTGCCGATGTCACTGGCGTCAATGTTGGCCGCATGGAAGCGCTGCTCATGCTCATGCTCGCCGTCACCATTCTCTTCACAATGAAAATCGTCGGCGTTCTGCTCATCAGCGCGTTACTCGTGACCCCAGCGGTTATCGCCCGCATGGTCACGGACTCCTTCGCCCGCATGCTCGTGATCGCTCCCCTTGTCGGCGCAGCTTGTGGGGCCGTTGGCATGGTGATCAGCTACCACGCCGACATTTCGTCGGGAGCTTCGATCATCCTGCTCGCCGCATTTGTTTTCATCGTCGTCTACACGGTGACTGGTGCCCGCGGTCGCGGCAATGCCGGCGGCATGATCCACTGATCACTCGGGCGTAATCAGTTCCCACATCTGACCATCGGCCGTATCGCGAACCTCAACTCCAGCTGCTGCGAGACTGTCGCGAATCTGATCGGACAGGTCGTAGAGCTTCGCAAGACGAACCTCTGAACGAGCCACAAGCGCAATCTCGACGAATGGGCCCAGCACGTTGCGCGGATCAGTAAGTCCGCCCTTGGACGCTTCGCCCAGTCGCACGATCATGGATCGCAACAGTGCTCGCGCTTTGTCCATCTCGTCGCTCTGAAGCGTGTCAGCGGACCAGCCGCGAATCGCATCATCGAGGTCGAGAGTGGCGGCAACTGCTCCGGCGGCATCGCGTTGTTCCATCGAACGATCGAACTCGGCGCTGCAACGATCTACGTCTGCCGCCAGCGAAGCTTCGATTTTTTTCGACGCCGTAGCCGCAACAGAATTTTCGGTGACGGCAGGCTCGGACGACGGCGCGCTCCGCCCCGTTGCTTTTGCTGAAGAACTCGCCGGACCTTCTCGCAACACATCAATCGAAACGGTCTCGCCGGTCGGAATCTCCATTGAGACGCCGTTGCGACGAATGGTAACAACGCCGAGTCCCACGATCTTCGCGGTGTCCGCGTCGAGATCCAGGATCACGCCTGTGTGTTCGTCGACACCGAGAACGAATGCGCCCTCGGGGAGAAGAGCCTCCATCATCTGCAGTCGTCGTTCTCCTAGATAACAGAACCGAGTGTCGTGATGGCCACCCTCGGTGTTGTTGTAATGCGGGATGACTGCAACAGGCAGACCGATCGGCGTCAATAGATCGAGGCCCTCAAGCCAGTGCGGATCGGCTCCTGACTTGTAGATCTCGTACACCGGAACCGTGCTGATACCAAGTGTGAGTGCAGCTGCACTCGAAAATGTCACTGCCCCATCGGTCTGCAACTTTTCTGCGAGCAGTTCCGGAAGCGGTGTCCCGGCCCACTGCCGCAATGCATAGGTGGGACTACCCGGACCGGCAAAGACGAATCGGGCCTGCCTGATCGTGTTGAATGCGACTTCGCGCTCGAGTGTTGTTGCAGCAGCAACATCACAGAGGCCCGCAACATCCACGACGCGGTTGAGTGACACCTTGAAGTACTCAACTGTTTTCGCCGAGAGTTCGTCGGCGTTCTCCTGAAAACCAAATGGCGTGTCGAGAAAGACAGACGGAACGGGTGCACCAACGACGGGTGACGAGGCCGAGAGTTGCTCGAATACCTCACGATGAGGCTTCACCATCGTCGGCGATGTCTCACCGCTTCCCATGATCGAAAGTAAACGGGTCATCCGGGTACAGCCTCCTCGGCAAATTGCACAAGTACTTCGGCCAATCGAACCGGATGCTGTGCATGAATATCGTGATGGGCCGGCGCGAACCAGTGCGCCCGGCCATTCGGAAGAAGTTCGAGCGCTGCGTCCACGGCGACTCGCTTGTCGGTGGTCCAGGCAACGTCGCCGCTATCAGCCGGTACCAGCAATGTCGGCACTGTGATGAGTGCATACCGCGTTGACGGTTGATGGCCATAGAGCGCTTCGAGAATCGCGAGGTGCCGATCGAGCGTCAGCCAAGGAGCGATCGTGCCATCCGATCGGATCTCGAAATTCGCCATCGCTCCCACAATGCCGGTTTCGGGCCAATCGGTGTTGCCTTCACGCATCCAGCGTTCCATCGACGTTGCCGGCGTTCCGACAAGATGCGGCGGCGTAAGCATTTCCTTGCACGCGGCCCAGTCATCGAACCGGCTCGCCAGTTCGATGAACCCGCCGTCGACTGCGACGACTGCACCCGGGATATCCGGATGAGTCGCAGCAAGTTCGAGAACAACGTTTCCGCCCCACGACTGACCGACAACTACCGGTCGGTGAAATCCAAGTTCACTGATCAGGACAACAAGATCGTTCACGATTGTTGTGAAGTCGTAGCCATCGTCGGGTTTGCCCGATTGACCATGTCCGCGCTGATCGATCCACACGACAGGATGACCAGCCGCAGCTAGTTCCGCCGCGACGCCGTCCCACATGCGCGCATTCGAGGCCAGACCATGAACCAATACGAAAGGTGTTCCTGTCTGATCAAGACCGCTGGCCAGCGCCCGCAATTCCACGCCGGGTGCAACTGTTATCCGGAGTTCTTCGGTAGTCATTTCTTCTCCCGTCCGGCATCGGCAATCGACTCACATAAGCCGATAGTCGACAACACATCGGCACTTGAGCGCGTCCACGGTGTCGAGCCGCGGACAGCGTCGACAAAAGCGCCGATCATGAGTGCGTAACAGTTCGCTCCTTCGATCCGACGCTCCTCGATACTTCCGTCGGAGCGCGTGATCGCCAAAATCGAACCGTCAGTACCCGGGGTGAACGGACGATCGACCCGAAGCGATCCGGCGGTTCCGTCGATCTGCAGCGACTGATGCTCAGGGAGTTCGAATGATGTCAACACCGAGGCAGTGATTCCTGAGGAATTGCGCAGCCAGGCCGAAGTGGTCAGATCGATTCCCGTATCGGCTGTAGTGATCTGCGCTTCGATCCCGAGTTGCCCAGAACCGAGAATTCGTTGCACTGGGTCGAGGCAGTAAATACCAACATCGAGAAGAGCCCCGCCACCCTGCTCGGTGAGCCAGCGGTAGTTGATCTCCGTCCCGGCCTCGGGGAGAGCGAGCGGAAAGGTGAACTGTGACGCAACGTGACGGATCTCGCCGAGATCTCCATTGTCGATGAGCGCTGCAAGCGCAATGGAAAGCGGATGGAACGGCGTCATGTACGCCTCGGCAAGCAGGACGCCGGCAGCATCACAGGCGTCGAACATCCGGCGAGCGTTACTCGATGAAATTGCCAGCGGCTTTTCGCACAAAACATGCTTGCCCGCCTCTGCCGCTCGTTCCACCCACTCCAGGTGATCGCCGTTGGCGAGCGCTATGTACACCGCATCGACATCGGGATCCGACAGCACATCGGGATAGCCGATCGGTCCCGACCGCTCGCCACTCGTGCCGAGAATCGCGTTCGGGCATTCGTTGATCGCGGGGATGACCGCTGCGTTCGCAATCCAGGAGTTAGCTCCGAGGATCCCGATAGTCAGTGGTTCACCCACAGGTGAGTTCCACGCCGCCGTCGGCACCCGATGCATGCGCAGCTTCGAGAACGGCAACAACATCGCGTGATTCTTCCGGGGGAACCGGAACCGCTTCGCCGAGCAGAAGGTGATCGGCCAGCGCCTGATGGAACGGCCAGCCCACCCGCGCTACCGGCGGCAACACCATGTCGACCGTTCCGTAACCGGGTTCATAGCGACTCAAATGCAGATCGGCTGCGACCTCGGCGTGGTGCCATTCATGGGCAACATGTCCGCGACCATCCACAAGTTGATCGATTGTCACCGGTGCGTACTCGGCTGCAGCAGTGCCCGACGTGCCCTGCACATAAAACTTGGGCTTGCGGATTCCGGCAACATCGCTCTGGATGAATCGCGCTTCGCGCCCGTCGTCCCAACGCATGTGCACATCGATCTGATCGGCATTCGTTACGTCGCGCCAGACACGCTTATGCGAAATCGCTCGCACGCGTTGCGGTCGGCTTCCGAAGATGCGAAGGATCCAGTCAATGTGATGCGATCCCCAGTCGTAAACCGCGCCGCCCGAGAACGTCTCGTCACTGTGCCACCAGCGACAGGGATGTTCGAAAGATCCAACGAATGTCTCCATATTGAAAACGTCGCCAAGAAGTCCCGTGTCGATTGCGCGACGAAGCGCGAGGAAGTCGCCATCCCAGCGCCGGTTCTGATGAACCGTGATTGTCTTACCGACTTCGGCTGAAACGGCAAGCAACTCCTCGGCATCGGCGACGGTGAGGCACATCGGCTTCTCCACGACAACGTGCTTGCCAGCCCGCAAGAGTTCGAGTGCGATCGGCGCATGGAACACCGGCGGTGTGGCGACGATGACGACATCGACATCGTCAGCCTTGCTCAACGAAGCGAGGTCCACGTGACCTTGTACCGTCGGAAAGTCGACTATCGCGGCTAGGCGGCGTTCGTCGTTCGAATCGCAGACGCCGACGAATGCGAGTCCGTCGGTTTCCGTTGCCGCGAGACCATGGGTATACCCCATGCCACCAAACGGCCCGTAACCGACGATGCCGACGCCAATGGTGCGAGTAGTCGCGGAACCACCGGCCGCCAGCCGATCGAGATAGCGCCCGATCTCGGGTGCCGTTGCCAAACGTTCGGGTGCGATCGCGCACACCAAAACCCGGCCGCTGGAGGTCTGACATTCAACGATTGAAGGAACGTCGTTGAAGTGAATGCTCGTGGTAGCCACGATCGTGTTGAGAGTTGGGTCCGTCACCACGAGCGTTTCGAACGCGCCGACCACTGGGGTCTCGCGTCGCAGACGGGCCGCTTCGGGCCTCGCAGCGTCCGGTCGCACAAACCACTCGCCGATCGGGAGAATTTCACCCGCTTCGAGACCCAGACCAGCCAGTTCTTGGGCACTCAGATTGGAAGCGAGAGTAATTCTTGCTGGGGAAGACACGAAGAAAGGTTAGTAGAAGGCGTTGTCCACCCCCCGTTCGGGATCACATGTTTGGAATCTGATCAGGCGATGAATTCGCGAAGCGCATCGGCATCGGCCGCCGCTTGACGTTTGGCCATTGCGATTGCATCAGGAACCGCTTTCGGATCCATCAATTTCGTGAGATCCATCGATTCGGGACTGCGCAAGAAGACCTTTGTGCCTGACGCCTTCAGAGCCTCCACTTCCGCCGCGAACCCTCCCGGTGACTGCGTCATAGCTCCAATCGGCTTCGGGGTGGGATCGGAGAGACTCAACACCACAGCGCGATCACAGCCAGCGAGGAGATCGAGGTGCGTTCCGGAACCGCTGACGCCGCCGTCCATGCATCGACGGTCGCCGATCGGCTGAGGGCTAAAGATTCCTGGCACTGCACTACTCGCAGCAACCGCTCGGTCGATGCCTACGCCCGAGTCGCGAGTGACAACACATCGTTCGCCTGTGAGAGCGTCAACACATGTGATGTGCAACGAATCCGACGGCCACTTCCGCGACAAAAGCATCAACGACACATTGCGGGCCATCGTGTTTGCCGACGGTGTCGCTGCAACTAGTGCGTCATGACCGATCGCACGAATCAGATCGGGATCCGCGCTTTGAGCCGCGACGAAGGCATCAAGCGCTCGCTGTTGGCTCGGCTTGAACGAGCTTGCCGGTGCCAACAGAGCAATCAGTGCAGGGACCTTTGCAAGAAACGCCAACTCGCGTTCAAAGCGCACAATGTGGCCGCCTTCGAGAATGGAAGCGACCATCGACCCGGCAGATGTTCCGACAACTCTCCCCGCCCCCTTGAGGTCAACGCCGCGCTTGGCTAACTGTTCGACGTAGGCCGTCTGCCAAGCAACAAAGAAAACACCGCCGCCGCCAAGGGACAGGCCCAAGTGAATGCCGTCGCCGGCACGTACCGAGAAATCGATAGGGCGAGCCAAGCCATCAGAGGTCATTGTCCAACCCTAGCGAAGGGCCCAATCTGTGTGCTCTTAGCGCACGAGCGCAATCGCTCCACTCGTAGCTAGTACGAGAAGAAGTGCAGAACCCAGCAGGGCAAACCGGGTGTCGCGCTCTCGCGTCCAGTCGACTACCAGCCAACCAACTCGTACTACAGGAGCAGCAATCAACAGCACGATGCACGCTGTCCCACTCACGCGACCAACCACTCCTGGAATGAACGCTCCACCAAGGGCACATGCAAACGTCAAAATCAGCGCAACCTGCAACACACGAGAGAGTGCTCGGAAACTCATCATCGACGCACAATCAGTAGCACGCCAATAACGGCAAGGATGGCAGAAAGACCGCGACGAACAAGCGGTGGCGGAAGTACATGCTGAAGTCGAACACCAACGGTTCCACCGATCAACCCAGCAGCGGCAACGAGCGCCGCATCGGAAATGACAATGCGACCTTGAGATTCATACACGAGCAGTCCCACTGCAGCGGTCACGCCTACGGTGAACGTCGATGTTGCCGCCGCAACTTTTACTGGGACATGCATCACTTCTGATGCAGTCGGGGTCTTCACCCAACCTCCGCCAACTCCTGAAAGTCCCGAAATCAAACCGGCCATCCCCATTCCGAGCAAACCAAGTGGAAGTCGGTTTGCTCGGTACGGGACAAACCCATCGCCAAGCGGATAGACGCCGGCGAGTGTTCCTGGCGTCTCGCCGACATCGTCCACTGAGAGCGATGAATCGGGAAGATTTCGCACTCCTTTGCGTCGGGCTCCGGCGAAGGCCGCAACCAATGCGACGACTCCGAGCAAAACTGCGAGCACTGACTGGCCGATTAGTCCGGAGACAAGGGCACCGATCAACGCCGCAGAAGAAGCAGCAATTTCAGTTGCGACACCAAGACGCTGATTCACAACTCGAGCTGTGAGTTGATGTGGCGCAGCAGCAAGCGAACCGGCAGCTACCGAAACTAAACCCAGTGGCGCCGCGTATTTCGCCTCCATCCCCGACAAAACAAGCAGGGGAACGAGGAGGATTGCCCCACCCAGACCACCCAGCGTGCCAATCGCCGCTGTAACAAATGCGGCAAACGCAAGCGCGACTGGATTCACCCCTCGAACCTACCAAACCTCTTGGTGCTCGAAAGGTGAGGTGTCGCGCTTGGCGGTCTGAACTATCGCTTGACGGAGATGGTGATGTCAGGAGCGCTAATCGTTGCGGTCTTGCCCGAGAACCACGATGCATTTGGTGTGCCAGCAACAAATTCATCAAGGAATGCAACGGTTAGACCTGATGCCAGTTCAAGGTCACGGGCGTAGGGCATGAAGCCTTCACCGCAACCTTCCTTTGCTTGCACCTGGATGGCAGCCGCAACTGCTGCAGGCGCAGCCGGCAACTTCGGAATTTCATCGAGGTACATACACACATCGGTGAACGATTGGTGCGCAGCATCAGTCATGACTGCGAGCACTACGGGAGGACCGGTGATGAGATCGAACGGCCGTTGCGAATCTTTGGCAAGCGTGGTGGTGATGTCTTTCGTGCCGACCATCAACATCACGGGAATCTTGATTCCGGCGAGTTCAGCGTCAGAAAGTCGACGGGTATACGGGGCGTGACCGACAACAGCCTTGATGCGCGGATCGGGCTTGATTGTTCCAGCGGGACCAGTGTGACCACCCGCAGTTGCGAGAACGGTGTAGCCGCCGTAACTGTGACCCACGAGACCGATGCGCTTTTCATCAATGGCACCCTTCAATACTGGGTAGGCGCTGGCCGAACCAGATGACTGAGCAAGGGCCCAATTGATTTCTGCTTCGACAACATTCGGACGAAGGAAATCATTTTGATCCTCTGACACAGAGGTTCCAAGCAATTGATCAGCTGCGGTATTACCCGCGTGATTCGCCGACAGCACGACATAGCCGTGGCTGGCAATGTCTTCGGTCAGGAAAGATGCAACGAAACTCTGGCCGCCACTTCCGTGCGAATACACAACGAACGGGAAAGCACCTGCGCTGTTGATTGGCGCCTTTTCGATCGCAACCTTCGAATCGAAATACGCGGTCGGGAGAAGCGAGTAACGAGTCGGTGTTCCCGTCGCTCCATCAGCGGCTGGATACCAAAGATCGGCGCTAATCGTTTTTCCGGTTGCTGGGTCAGGAATGGAAATGGTGTCGTGACCGACGGCGTAGGTACCCGATCGGGCCGGCATCGGCGTCGGGAATGCGGCCTTCGAACTACTACTTCCTCCGCAAGCCGCTAACAGAAGCGAGCCAACGATGACAACGAGTGCGGGCAGGGAAAGGATTTGAGTGCGCTTTGACATGGCCGACACACTCCCACATCGGACCCCGCCCCTGCGACCAAGCGCTATTCGGCACAGGAAACCCGCCAAGTGACTACGTTGCTTGAAGCACAAGGGGGAACCTTATGGAACACACGCATGACCTTCCCGATGGAATGGTCGAATGGATTGCTGAAACTGGTGGCGGGGAAATCACGGCACTTCACCGACACGTCGCAAGGCGCGAAGCCTGGGTTGTCGACGTCACTCGACCAGATGGGTCAGTTCTCAAAGGCTTTCTGCGCCTGGAACGGACCCCTGCTGGCCCGAAGTCATCGACCTCGCTGACACGAGAGACCCGCATTATCCAAGCGCTCGCACACACTGACATTCCCGTTCCTGAGGTTTATGGAGTGAGCCACGAACTCAACTGCACGCTCTTTGAGCGGGTTCGAGGACGCTCAGACATCGACAAGCTCGACGATCCTGTGCAACAGCGCGCGGTCATGGAGGACTTCATTCGAGTCATCGCCCGCCTCCACACTCTCGACCTTGCCGATCTTGGTCTCGACGATGTGATGCCGTATCTGCCGACGACTCCGCAGGAAGCGGCCCTCAACGACGTCGACCTTGCGCTCGAGCAGTGGTCGTCGTTTCTTTCTACATACTCCGACCCACTCATTACTTATGGCGTTCGTTGGCTCCGCAACAACGCCCCTTCTTCGATCGCCCGTCTCTCGCTTGTTCAAGGCGATACCGGCCCTGTGAATTTCATGTTTGACGGCAACGAAGTCAGCGCGATCATTGACTTGGAGTGGGGCCACTACGGAGATCCACTTGAGGACCTCGGTAACATCTGCGCTCGCGAGTTCTGGAACCCAAGCGGTGGACTCACCGGCCTGTTCCATCTCTACCAAGAAGTATCAGGAATTCCGTACACCAAATTTGCGGCGCAGTACTACCGCGTCCAGCAAAACGTTCGCGGCATGATTCCTATTCATGCGATTTCCGTCAACGCGCACCCACGAGAATCGCTGGCGTGGTTTCTCTGTTACCGATACCTCGGTGATCGCGCCACCTGTGAATCGCTCTCCGAGGCAGCGGGAATCACTGTTGAGAAGCCACCAATGCCCGATGAACTTTTCGGTCCCGGCGAAAAAGATGTCTTTGCTGATGCGGCGATTTGGTCGCTCGAAAAAGACGTTGCCCCCCATCTTTCCGATGCGTTTGCACAGTCCCGCGCCGGCGATGCGGCCATTCTCATCAAGATGATGGACCGCAAACGCCGATTTGGTGCACAACTCGATGCAATTGAGTGCGACGAACTTGAGCTCTTACTTGGATCTCGTCCTGTCTCGAGGCAGGAGGGAATGGATGCACTCAACGAACGAATCCTCAGCGACGAAATCGATGACACCGCTGTCATTGCCTATCTCACTCGCCGTGCCTATCGAGATGAATGGCTGCATGATCCCGCGGTCTCTCTCTACCCGACACGCACTTGGTCAAAACTCGACGACTGATTATGAATGCGGCGTAAGCAAACCTTCGATTTCGGAAGGGTGCGCCACGAGTTCCCTCGCGCCCGCTGCTTGGAGTTCATCATGGCTGCCGAAGCCCCACAACACTCCAATGAAGTGAGTTCCGAGCGCCACTGCCCCATAGCCATCGTGTTCCCGATCACCGATCATCACAACTGTTGATGGATCAGCAATTGCCATCTGCTCAAACACTGATCTCATGACCACTGGTTTCTCGGCGCCGGCGCCATCGCGTTCTGATCCCACCACGATTTCGAACTGCGAGGCGAGACCAGCGTGCTCAACAACTGGTCGAGCAAACCCAGTGCGTTTCGAAGTAGCAACCGCGAGGCGGAAGCCCGCGTCGTTCAGACACGTAAGGAGTTCAGAAATTCCGTCATACACCGAGTACTCATACATTCCGCCGGCTCCGTAGTGCTCGCGATACACGGTGATGAGTGACTCGATCAGCGTGTCGTCAGTAACCACCGAGCCAAACCCTGTTGTCAACGGAGGCCCAATGAACGAAGAAAACTGCTCGTCGGTAATCGCAGGAAATCCGTGATGCGCAAGTGACTCATCAACACAGCGACGAATGCCAGGGCTGCTATCGATCAACGTTCCATCAAGATCAAACAGCACGGTCGTAATTGGCATCGTCTCATTCTGACTCACGGAATGAACACCCAGTTCATCGGCGCACCGCAAAACGCAAACGGGCCCCGACCGAAGCCGGGGCCCGTTGCACAAACAAACCGTTAGGAAATGAACACAGGATTGATCGGCGAGCCGGTTGCACCAGTGACCTTGAGCGGTGACACGGCAATGACGCCCTCGTAGTTGCCGTCTTCACACGGCTGACGAAGATCGAGATGCTCAAGCATGAAGATGCCTGCCTGCACAAGAAGGATCTTGTGCACGATAAGGAAGTCGTTGTTGTCGAACGGAATAACTTCGACAGCTGCATTGTCGGAACCGACGGCAGTGACATCCATTGATGCAAGCCACTCGGCAGCGTCGGAACCAATACCAGCCTGTGCGAAACCTTCTGGTTCGCCAGCGGCATTGTTGGCCCACCACATATCGAGATGACCGGTACGAATAAGCACAACGTCGCCAGCGCGAACTTCAACGCCCTGCGCAGCAGCTGCAGCCTGAAGGTCGGCAGCCATGATCATGGTGCCGGGCTCAAGCCACTTGTCGGCACCCTTCAACTTCACGATGTCGAGAATGACCGAACGTGCCGCGAAACTGTCGACCTTTTCGATACCGAGCTTGCCCGCACCACCAAGTGCACGCATCTCACCGTAAGGAACGCCGTTGTAATGCTTGTGGTCTTCATACACATGGATAAGAGCGTCCATGTGTGAGGTGGTGTGCGAGGCCATGACGAGCACGTCTTCGTGTGCGCCTGTTCCTTCTTTTGCACCGTAACTTGCGTAGATGCCGTCGTCGGTGCCGTCTTGCAGCGTCAGACGCATCGGGGTTCCGCGGTAATCGAGCAACGGAACACCTTGGCCCTGAATCGGAATACCAAGGCTGTAGACCTTGCCCGTGGTGATCGAAGCTGCAGCAGCTTTGATGACCTCAGGTGTGAGGTGATTGAGCGCTCCGCGCTCGTCGTCGGCGCCCCAACGGCCCCAGTTATTTGTGCTCATGTGAGTTCCCCCGGTAGATCGATGTGTCAGTTCCTGAAAGGTACAACTCCGGCGGCATCGCTGCCGCCGGAATCGCTTAGGCCAGTGCGGGAAGGATTTCGTTACGAAGCAGATCGATCTGCTTCCAACCTTCCGAAATCGGCATGCCACCGCAGAGTGGGTGCATCGCGAAGACAGCGAAATCGCCAGCGGCCTTCGCTTCTTCGACGGCTTGGGCCGGCGAAATGACTTGATAGAGGCCCTCTTCACGGAGTTCGCCGACGGTATTGGCATGCGAATGAGCTGAAGACTTGATGTCGGAGGTCTGCCATGAGGAATAGGTCGTGGCTTCGTGAAGGATGTGCTCACCCATGGCGGCCCATCCGGCATCGACATCTTCGGCAAAGAAGACATGGTGAAAATCATCAGGCGGAGCCATAGCGAAACCCTGTGTGCCGTATTCGGCGCACTTTTCGTAATAGTGAGCTTCGATCTCGGGAACAGGAGCCGCCCACATGATGGGAAGTCCGAAGCGCGCCGCACGACGAGCTGCGGGCTTTGAGGTTCCGCCAAGGAGGAACATCGGATGTGGTTGCGTATACGGACGCGGCGTGACCTGCACAGTGGTGCCGCGGTATTCGAATGGTTCGCCTGTCCAGGCCTTGAGCATGACGTCGACACATTCGTCCATGATCTTTCCGCGATCGGCCCATGACTTGCCGTGTGCCGCGTATTCGCTCGGCCGATAGCCAAGACCGCCAATGACGGTGAGGCGACCCTTCGACATGAGGTCGATGACCGCCATGTCTTCGGCAATGCGCAGCGGGTCATGCAAAGGAACGAGCAACGCCGAAAGCGAAACGGAAACGTTCTTCGTACGACTGAGAATTGCTGCAGCCATTGTGAGCGGAGAGGAACTCCAACCATTTTCGGCGCCGTGATGCTCTTCGAGCGTCACCATGCCGCCACCAAGTTCATCAAGAACCTGAGCCATGTCGAGCATGGCGTTGTATCGATCGGCCATCTCATTTGGCTCGAGTCCTGGCTGGATGCAGTTGAAACGCATCATTGTCAATGCCATAGCAGGTCCTCCGTTAGCTGGGATTGCTCATTCTGTCGCATCAGCGCCAAAATTTCACTTTCAAAGCAGGGGCCACCTCGCCTATCACTAGGGAAGACCGATAAGGTAGCGAAAGTTCTACAAAAAAAGAGAAGTGATGCCAACTATCGGGCTCTGCCAGATCAACTGGGACCTCAACTGGGATCATGCCGAATCATTGGCCGAATCGGATTCTCAGTCCTCATACGCTCTCCTTCCCTATTCCGTGGGCTTGTTGCAGGCCTATGCATCTACTCACGCTCGCCGAGCCAACGACATCATTTGGCGAACACCGGTTTTTTCGCGCCAGCCAACAGCAGCTTCTGTTGACCATCTCGACGGCTGCGATCTCGTCGGTTTTTCTGCCTATGTTTGGAACATTGAGGCATCACTAGCAATCGCGCGGGAACTCAAGCGCCGAAATCCCGACATCGTGATCGTGTTTGGGGGCCCCCAGATCCCCGATCAATCCGAAGACTTCCTTCGCGCGAATCCTTGCGTCGATATTGCGACACGCGGCGAGGGCGAATCGACATTCACGGCAGTCATAGATGCTCTTGATTCCCGACAATGGTCCGAAGTGTCCGGAGTTAGCTGGATCAGCGGCGATTCGTTCTATTCCTCCCCCCCACGAGAACGCTCAAAAGAACTCAGCGAATTCCCTTCGCCGTACCTCACGGGTGTTTTCGACGCCCTCATGGCCGAGCATCCTGAACAACGATGGGTCGCCACATGGGAAACCAATCGCGGCTGTCCCTTTGCGTGCACATTCTGCGATTGGGGTTCCGCAACCGCCACACGTGTCTACTCATTTGAAATGGACCGGATTCACGCCGAGATCGATTGGTTTGGGAAAAATCGGATTGGATTTGTGCTTTGTTGTGACGCAAATTTCGGGATGCTTCCGCGCGATCTTGAGATCGCACAAGGAATCGTCGACTCCCGAAAGCGAACGGGTTTCCCATTTTCATTCATGATTCAAAACGCAAAGAACGCAACTGAACGTTCCTACGACATTCAGAAACTCATCAATGATTCGTTACAAACTATTGGAGTCACGCTTTCGATTCAGAGCGCTGACGAAAATACCCTGAAAAACATTCGCCGATCGAACATCCGATCCGAGTCATTCCAAGAACTGCAACGACGCTTTACGCGCGATGGGGTGGACACGTACACCGACATCATTATCGGCCTTCCTGGCGAAACCTACGACGCGTTCGTTGACAGCGTCTCCGCAACAGTCGGATTCGGACAACACAACCAGATCCAATTTCACAATTGTTCAGTTCTCCCAAATGCGGAAATGGGAAGTCCTGAATACATCTCTAGGTTCGGCATTCGCACCACCCCGCAACCACTCCGAAGCCTCTACTCACGTAGAAATGATGTTCCGGAGGTTGAGGAGTACCTCGATACCGTCGTCGCTACAGATGCGATGTCTCCCGATGATTGGGCAAAAACCAAAGCGTTTGCTTGGATGTCCGAACTTCTCTACTTCGACCGCGTCGCACAAATTCCTATGCTCGTTCTCCAGAAACGACATGGGCTCAGCTTTCGAGAAGTCATGGATTCGATTCTGAACTCAACCTCAGAAAACCCGGTGATTTCCTCCCTGATAGAGCGATTCACCAGTCACGCTAAGACCCTCACTAACGGTGCTATCGAATACATGGAGCATGAATCGACAGGCGATCTACTTTGGCCCGCCGACCAGCACGCTCTCGTCTGTTTGGCTGCCGACGGCGACTTCACTGCTTTCATGGACGAAGTTCATGGGGCGTTGACCTCACTCCTTGCAACTCATCTCGCCGATCCCAATCAACTCGGCGATCTGGACCCACAAGAAGAATTCACGATTCTCGATGAGGCCATGACACTCAATAGGGAACTCTTTTGTCTCCCCTTCCAGCCGACCGATAAGCGCCTCATGATGACGCACGACTTGCTTGGTTTCTGGCGTCATGCGATCCGTGGCGAGTCACTTGAGCTTGATGTCGAACTCACGTCGTACGCAATTCGGCGATCACAGCGCTCGTGGGACAATCTCCCTGATTGGGTTGAAAGTTTGACCTGGAATCAAGGTCCCAACCGCCGCAAGTACCTCTACGCCGTCGATGGCGGACGCGACTGATTTCCCGCATCACGTTTAAGGGGTCTCGACACCGACGCGACGGGACCTCGTTGTATAGCGATGCTCGTATGGGCTACGCGACTTGCCGCTTCACAAGATCTTGGAAGAGGCCAGGGGCGCTCATAAGTTCATCGAAGGTGCCGGACTGGACGGCTATCCCCTGGTCAAGGACGATGATCCGATCCGCGCTGCGGATGGTCGAGAGTCGGTGAGCGATGACGATTCGGGTGGCGTTGAGCTGGCTCACTGCCTCGGTGACCTGCGCCTGCGCCGAGTTGTCCAGCGCGCTGGTGGCCTCGTCCATGATCATGATCCGGGGCTTCGTGACGAGTGATCTGGCGATCAGTAGGCGCTGCGCCTGCCCACCGGAGATGTTCGAAGGATCGACCAACGTGTGCATCCCCATTGGCATCGCACGAATGTCGTCGGCCACGGCGGCTGCTTTGGCAGCTTCCCACGCGGTCTCCTCATCGGTCGAGAGATCACCCATGATGTTCTTGAGCACCGAGGCTCGAGTGATGCGCCCGCTCTGCATGACGACACCCATCTGACGTCGAACGAGAGTCGGGTCGAGGCTCGCAAGATCCTGCCCGTCGAAGAGGATCTGCCCCTGCTCAGGGGTCTCGAACGCCAGAAGGAGCCTTGTGATCGTGGACTTGCCTGCTCCCGTAGGACCAACAAGGGCAACGAGTTCGCCGGGCTTGATGTTCATGGAGAGTCCGCGGAGGATCAGCGGGCTGTCGGGCGCGTAGCGGAATTGGATGTTGCGGAGTTCGATCCCACCGAGGAGATCTCCGGGATCATGACGATCGCCGCTGGTCTCGGGAACCGCTTCCATCATCGGCGTCAAGAGCCGATACATAGGCGTCAAGTTTGACATAGATGCCATCGGGCTCGACAGACCTGCGATCGCTCCAAATGCGATCGAGAACGCGCTGTAGAAGGCCAAGTACGTCGCCGTGGCGATCGGAGGCAGGTCACCAGTCCACTGTCGATAAATGATGAAGTAAAAGAGTGCTGGAGCACCGATTGCGGCGAATACGAACCACGAACTGAGCCATCCGCTGACGACAGTGACCTTGGACTGGGCGACGATCGACTTGCGCAGCGATTCGATGTACTTCGCTACCAAACGATCCTCGGCATTCGCGATGCGAATCTTCGAAAGACCGTTGAGCATCTGAACAAGCCAACCGTTGGCATCCATCTGTGAATCAAGCTGGGCCGACTGCTGCTTACTGGATGCAATGAACGCCCATACGAGGACGACCAACGTCAGCAACAAGAAGATAAGCCCGACGATTCCCAGCAAAATGTCGTAGTAAAGCATTTCAACGACATAGAGAATGCCGAAGAATGCGGTGAGAACTGCGCTCACTACTTGGACGCTAAGAATGCTCGACAGACTGTCAATCGCCATCGCGCGAACTGCAAGTTCGCCCGAGTTAAAGCCCCGGAAGAACTCTGCCGGCAACGAGATGAGTCGATCCCAGAACGCGGACTGTAGGTTCCGAGTCGAGAGTTGGGAAGTCCGAGATATGGCGTAGTTCTGAACCATCGAGAACAGAAAGATCGCCACTGCAGCGAGGATCAAAGCGACGCCGGCCGAGATGATCATATTCTTTCGATCCTGAGGAATGAATGTTCCGATCACCGCGTTCGTGAGGATCGGAGTGATCAGTCCAAACATTGTGACGCCGATTGCCATTACAACGGTGAGAACCCACGATGACTTCGTGCTAATCAGTGCAACTCGGATGACATCGCGAAGCGTCGCTGGACGACCAGCGTCGAAGGGTGTGTAGAACTCGACAGCAGTGTCAGTCAGCCGCGAGATCTCATCAGCAGTTATCCGTCGCGAGGAGACATCGTTCGGTCCTTGGATCGTGTAGTTCCGACCCTTGCGCACGAGCGCAACCGGGGTCTCGATTCCGTCGGTACCGACGAGGAAGCCGAGGAACGGAGTGACCGACTCCTTCTCCCATCCGGTGGGAAGTTGGATCGTGCGGAACCGCAGGTTCGACTTATGGGCGATCATCCGCAGCTGGTGCGGAGTCTTTCGGAGTTCCTCGGCCGTAGGGCTCGACACGCTGAATTTCTGAGTCTTCCCGAGAAGCTGCATGACGCCTACGAGAGGATCTACGTCGAATCCTTCGATCGGCGAGCGAAGGGTTTGTGCGGAATAGGCCGCACGATCCATCGCTGACTCTAGAAACTGATCAGAGACAACACGTGAGTTATGAGCCGAATCTACGAGTTGGGCGTGTTGCCGCTCGATCGCCGAGAGCGCTACCGAAGTGAACAGTCCCGCGAACGTCTCCGGAGTGGCACCGGCGAGAGGCGATGAGAGCGAACCCAGACCTTCATCAAGTCTGACGGTAAACGACGCGACCGCAGCCGCATCAACAGTTCCTGCGGGCACTACCTGCCCACCGAGACGAGTCATCGCTGTAATCGTCACCGACCCGTCGGAGGGAATGATGATGTCGTCTTGCACACACGTCGCGAGAGCAACGAGTTCGCCGCCATCGCCCTCAACAAAAACGTCGACAGCTCCGGCGGTGACCCGCAATGGCCCCGCCGTCGAGTCAAGCTTCATCCTGCCGTTCAACACCGCAGATGTGCTCATGTTCCGCTCAGCTTCCGACATCTCCACCCTCTCCAGCTTCGATGACCATCCGGTGATAGTCGCCTTCTTCGTTTTGCATCAATTCATCGTGGCTACCGCGCTCAAGGATCGTGCCTCCGCGACCGAACACGATGATCTCGTCTGCGTCGCGGATCGTGCTCAGTCGGTGAGCAATGATCAACGAGGACACGCCACGACGCCGGATCGCGTCGGTGACGAGCACCTCGGTGACATCGTCGAGCGCACTCGTTGCTTCATCGAGCACGATGAGACTGGGATTGCGCACCAGCGCTCGAGCGATCTCGATCCGCTGGCACTGACCACCGCTGAAGTTACGTCCGTCCTCTTCAACGAGGCAGTCGAGTGCCCCGACGCGAGCGAGAACATCGTCGAGCACCTGTGCATCGGCGAGCGCCATTGAGATCTGTTCATAGGAGATCGACCGATCCCACAGAGAGACGTTCTCGGCGATGGTTCCCGAAAAGAGCACCACGTTCTGATCGACCTTCGAGAGTCGCTGTTCCAGCGCACCCTCCGGATAGTCCTCCATCGGCTTTCCGTCATAGAGAACTTGGCCGCCTCGCGGTTGCAGGAGTCCGGCTGCGAGATTGCCGATCGTCGTCTTCCCTGCTCCCGAGACACCGACCAGCGCCACTCGACTGCCCGGCTCGAGTTTGAGATTCAACCCGTCGAGCATCAGAGGCGCCTTCTCCCCGTAGCCGAAACTGACGTCGCGGAACTCGAGATGCCCTGAGAAGGATGGCACCGGGGCACCCGGCACGAGGGCGGAACGTTCGAATCTCGGAGCGAGATCGTTGCGAAGCACATCGTCGAGAGCCTGGAGACTCGACGTGACGACCTGCAACTGACCGCCAGTGCTCATGAGCGACTGCACGGGCTGGCTGAGGCTGAGCGCCAGAGCTTGGATCGCGAGCAATCCACCGAACGAGAGCGAGCCGTTGAGGATGAACAGACCGCCCACGATGAGGATGACCGCAGAGGTAAGTGACATCAATGCAACCGGCAATGCCACGAGGACGGAAGAAGTTGGCACGAGCGCTGCCGAGGCCGAGATGTAGTCGGTCTGCTTACCTGAGAGGCTCGCGAAGGTCTGATCCTCGAGGCCGGTCGACTTCAGAGTCTCGATGTTGCGGATCGCAGACTGTGTGAGACCACGAAGATCGTTCTGTCGACGAAAGATACGAGACTGCATCGTGGTTCGGCGGTCGAGCATCTCGCGCAGCACGAGCACGTTGATGCCCGTGATGACCAGCACCAGCACACCGATGGTGAGGTTGTAATAGAGCAGCAGTGCTGCGTAGCCGACTACCGCAAGCATCGAGATCGCCGCGCTGGCCATCTGATTGGCCAGCAAATTGGCGACATTCGAGTTGTACGAGACACGCTGACTGAGATCGCCGACCGCTCGCTCCATATAGAAGAGTGTGGGGAGTCGAAGGAGTTTCGAGAGCAACTTGTCCGAACCCACGAGGCTGATTTTGGACTGCAGTCTCGAAATGACGCCGTACTGGAGGAGATTGAGCCCGCCGCGCATCAGACCGACGACGAGAACAGCAGCAACGAGTCCGGGGATCAGACCGCGACGCGGACCATCGAGGGCAGTGTCGATGAACGTCTGACTGAACGGCGCAGCCAGCAACCCGAGCAGCATCCCCAGAACGCCTGAATAGATCGCGAAGTTAACACCTGCCTTCGATGACTTGAGTCGGCTCCAGAGCGAACCCATCGTTGAGAACTTCCGACCGCTCTTCTCGAACGTCTCTGAGGGCTCGAACTCAAGAGCGATACCCGAGTAACCCTCCTTGAACTCGTCGACCGGGAGCGAAACCCGACCGCGAGCTGGATCGTTGATATGGACGTAGCCGTTAGAGGCACCCTCAAGAACCAAGAAATGGCTGTGCTTCCACCAAAGGATCGCCGGCACCGAAATCTGACCCAATTTGCCGTGAGGAACTCGAGCACCTTTGCCCTTCAGCCCGAGAGATTCGCCACCATCGACGATGGCTTGCGCGGTAGCACCATCACGACCGACACCGAGGTCAGTGCGCAGTTCATCGAGCGTGAGCCATTTGCCGTAATGAGCGAGGATCATTCCAAGAGAGGCGGCGCCACATTCAGTTGCCGACTGCTGAAGGAACGTAGGGACCTTCACCTGCTTCGGTGACGTCGTAATCGGCTTGGACTTCGGAGGTGTCGCTGGTTTAACTGAGGCGGCCGGACTACCCGACGCGGACTGATCAGTAATAGTCAACGTCGATCACTTCCCACCGAAGAGTACGGAGATCGGACGGACCGTGTTGTAGGTGTGCGTGATGCTCACGATCTGGCCTCCGCTAGGGATGAAGCCGGAGTCGCCCATCGGCCAATCCTTCGACTGAAGGATGAGCGCGTACGGGTACCCGCTACTAGCGGTCATCCACTTCTGCGTAAGCGATGTCAAGTCACCGTTGACCTCATTGAGCGACGACTCAGCAGATGGCGTCGAGCCCTCGGCGACGACAGTGGCAGTCGCGTAAATAGTCTGGGTGGTGACCACGTCGGTCGCGCTGATCTCGACGGTCGTACCAAGCGGATACTTGACCATCTCCGACTCACCAACGAACGCGATGATGTTCAACGGACTCGAAGTAGAAGCCTTGATCGAGACATTCAGCAGGTTCGCTCCGAGTTGCACGAAGGAACCCTGTTCAGCGCCAATAGAGGTAATTTCACCACTTATCTTGACGTTGATCGGAACCACGGTGCCTTCGACGGTCGTGATAGTCCCAACCGGAGTGCCCGCCGCGACTTGTCCGTCAGCGATACCGGTGAGAATGACACTTCCTGTCGCCGGGGCCGTGATCGTGTAGGAATAAACGAGCGAGTTGACCACCCCAGTGGCCGATGTCGTCTGAGGAATCTTGGCAACGAACGCCCAGACCGTCGCGAGGACGATGATCACGGTGACGATGGCGAGAGCCCACCAGCCTCGCGGTCTCGTGGTCTGAAGCACGACCTCGAGATCACTTCGCTGCAGTTGTTGCCGAGCGGAGACGACGGCGCTTTGTGACGTGTCCTCCGTGGTACTGACATCGGTCATGATTCAGCCTTTCCCTTCTAAAGGTTTTGTGTTCGAACGAATTGGTCGTCCGATTGCGAATTCACCAACACTTGATTCGGCATAAGGATTAAGTCCGGAGAGCCGAGCGAACCCTTCGGAATCGCCTGCTCCGAGCGGACAGCCACCGAGCCCAAGGGCCTCAGTGGTGAGACAGAGGGTCTGCAGGAGCACCCCTGCGTCTTTGAGAATGACGGCGTAGGCCATCGACTCGTACTTCCACATGACGCGACCGAATCGTGCAGAAAGCACCAGCAGCGCCTGCGGCTGCGTTTCGGGATCGGGCCAAGCGGGGACCATATGAAACCAGTTCCAGAATTCCGGAGATTCTTCGGCAACCGGAATCAAGTTGTTGGCGACCGAGTCGTATCGGTAGAGGCCGGGCAGTAGCCCCCCCACCAAACGAACAGCGACATAGATGTCGAGTTCATGCATCCCGCCGCCGGCGGGATACGGACGATCAACAATGTCGCCGTACTCATTTAGTTCGATCCCGCGGACCCGAGTAGCACGCCAAAGAACTTCAGAGATCTCGCTCAGCGTGACGGGATTGTCCTCGTCGTAGTCGCGCACGGAGCGACGGGCTTCGAGTACATCAAAGAATGCCGCGGCCCGAGGTTCAATCAGATCAGTTGAGGGAGCAGCGAGTTCCATGGCGGCCTCGGAGCTCTCACGCTCGAAGGAGAGTGGTTCGATATCGGTTCCGACGAAGGGGTACGTGCCTCCGTAAGGCCGACGAGATCTGCCTACACGAGACCGCTCGTGAAAGAGAAGATCGTGGAACGACCAAAGACGCAACACAGGATCTATCGACTCCGATGAGGGCGATTCGCCATCGGCATGAGCAACCAAGAGTCCCGCGCGACCAAGCATTGACGTAAACAGCACGAGATATTCAGCGTCGAGACCGGCCCGACCGATGGAGGCGTCGACGAGATCGGTAAGTCTTTGCGCTTGAGAGAGCGTGGCGACAAACGCTGCCAAGTCTGGGTCCAGGAGCCGAACACGCCATCCGGATCGAGGTGTCTGGAGTTCGAGCGAGCCATCGACGAGATGCAAGAGAGCAAACCGTGAGAGCGAGACCACGCTGCTGGGATGCACATCGATGGAGTCCGACACCATGGGGAACATGTCGGGGATCATGTCAACGATCTGCTTCTCGCCGACCCAGATGCTGCGATTGATCAAACCCATCTGGATGAAACGGATCTGGATCTTCTTCCATCCGAGAATTCCGAGATCGCCGTCGACCGCGGCCACTGCCCCAGCGAGGTCATCCTCAGAAGCCGAACCACCTGCGACGAGGCGGATTGCTTCAACCACACCCGAACTCAGCGAGTCGAATTTGTACGTGAACTTGTAGCTGAAGAAGTTGACCATGACCTCGACGAGGCCAGCCTCGTCGATAGCCACCTCGGCATCGTCTCTGAATCGAAAACGCTCTTGAATCTCAGCCATGTTCAGAAGAAAATGCTCTTTGGGTTGAGATCGCTTTCGGAACATGGCACGTCAAGCAAACCCATCTCCACGGGCACGTCGTAAAGACGTCCTTCACCCAACCGACGCCAAAAGTGACGCAAGCCCGGAACGATCACCTTTGCCACCTTGATGTCGAGATCAGGTCGGCTCTGGTCGAGCACAAAGACCTCGAGGCCCTTCTTACGAAGCACCTCGACACACGAGCTGATCTCTTCGGAGATGTCCAGGTTCGTGAGGTTGTTCATCGTGCGAACGTCACTCACTGGTCGACCAGCATCAGGGACGAGGTACGGCTCGCTCTCGAACGTCGCTTTGGAGAACCAGTCGAGCATGTCGCCGTCGTCGAATCCGTACTTGGTGTTCCCATTGGCGTCACGCTCAACGATGCTGGGAAGGAACTGGTTGCACTCCGTGAGGGCCCGCAGCGCTCCGAGGCGCGGTTCAACATGGGCGCCGAATCCGATCAGCGGATCCTCGACTGGGTGGCTGAGTCGGCGGGAGACCGCGACGAACGACGGAATTCCCAAATCGGAGGTGACATCGAGGAGGCGCAGGTCGCGATCCATGTCCCTGTAGAAGGCAAGGAGTTGATCGGTGTAGGGATCCTCGATCGAGTCGAGATCAACTTCTGGCATTGGGATGCGGTTGTACCACCACAGAGCGATCGAGTCGCGTTCAACAAGTTCGAGAAGACCTTGGAGAATCGCTTCCTCAAGCGTGTTGCCCGCAGCATTGCCGTTCGCATCGCTGTAACAGAAGGGCATATGCATGGCGTCGGGATGGCCGAAATAGCAGTAAGAGGTCGGGACCCACTTGGGTTCGTTGTTCGTGAGTGACCAGACCTGCGTCCAGTCGATCTCGCGGTCAGCATCAAGAGGCACGGGTACGAGGTGGATGCCACTGGTCTGAAGCGGGTTCCACTGCGCGCGATTGGCGTACTGGGCTTCGGAGAAGCCGAGGATCTCGGTGAGGTCAAGTGCATCGGAGCCAAGTTGTGCTGCGGTTGCGCGTCGCACAGCTTCGTCGCCGCGCCAGACACCTGAATAGCGTTCGATCGCTTCACAGATCGCGCTGGCCTTCGCCTGGATATCGCTACGGCCCTTGCCGCCGCTAAGGCCGCGAATGTTCTTGCGAAGCAGGTAGGTCGAGTTCGACATCATGGCGAAGTTGTGGCCGGCCGCCCAGTTGTGCGACACCTCAGCGTCACCAGCTTCAAATCGATGCAGATTTGTGACCGCACCGGTGATCGGGCTCACATGATGTTCGAGTCGAGCAACCGTGGCTGCCGGGGTGATGACGCGGTGCCCGCTGTCCACCCCATCGATCTTCGGTTGCGCCGTGAGGACGATCGGGCGGTCGGAGCGATGCGCCTCAGGATCGCCACACGCGCTGCACTGCGGTTGACGAACGAGGACATGCGGATCGGCTTGCCACGTCAGCAAATCAACAGTCATAAGGCGGCCGAGAAGGCCAGGAAGCATGAGTCCGCCGGATGCGACCCGGTCGACTTCCGTCGCCACGATCGCAGCGGCGGCGCGTTCGGTCGCGCGAGTTCCGGCGGGGACACTTGAATGTGCCCATTCAACGCCCATAATGCGCTGGACATAACGCTCCATCTGCCGATTGCCGGCAAGGCGCTGCTCGAGGCACTTCCAACATCCCGTGACTCCGGGGACGAAGAGCGGGCCCAGCCAGAGCGCAGCTCGAGCAGGCGAGGCGATGATCCAAGGGCGGTCGGCGTCTAATGCCGCCGCGTTGATCGCGTCGAGATCAACGTTGAGATAGTCGTCGCAGAGCACAACGTCGATGTCCGCCTCATTGATGTCGACGATGTCGAGCCCGAGATCGATGAGTTCGTCACGGAGTCGATCGGTATCCACATCTCCAACCGAGCGAACCGAGACTGACGTGAGCTTGCGCCAGGCCGCTCCGCGCGTTGCGCCGACGCGAAGATGATCGAACCATGCGGTTTCGAGAGCATCGTTTGATGGCGGCCCTTCGACGAGCATCCCGTTCGAACCAAGTGAAGCAATAGCGCGCATCACGTCGCGCAATCCCGCCTGGCCTTCCATCTTCTCGATGATTTCGGCAACGGTGTGATGACCATCGAGCATCGGGAGAATGGAAACGATTATCGGATTGTCGAAGATGTAACGCTCAAGACCGCTCATGACAAGAACGTCGCGCTCACTCACCACGTCGACACGCACGTCAGTACGAAGACGTGGATGATCAGCCGGCGTCGACATTCTGTCGGTGTAAAAGGTCACAAGAGTCCTAACAGAGAATTTCAGAAATGAGGAGTCGCCGATCCCCGAGAAGGGGACCGGCGACCAACTCACAGTGCAATCTTCCAACCTGACCCCGCAGTGCGAGGAGGTTGGAATGGAATCAGGTGCAGGTACAGCAGGGGCAGCAGCTGCAGCAGTAGGTGCCTGCGCCGGAAATCTCGGCGAGGTTGACCGACTCGATGTGGTCATCGTGGATGACGTACATCGTGTAGGAACCGCCGTTAAGGCCGAGTTCCCAAAGTTCGACAGCCTGATCGAGGCTCTCGCCACCATCACTCTGGGTACGAATCTCGATCGAGCCAGTTGCCGGCATCGGGAGGCCATATTCAGCAGTGACGCCTGCAGGATTGCCATTCAGGTTCGCCATGAAAGCGTCGAAATCGTCGGCGCTCCAAGCTGCAGTGAGCAGCTTCGTGTAACCGGCGATGAAATCCTTACGTTGCCCTTCATCAAGTTTGGCCATTTGGCCCTCCTCTACCCCGCGTGAACGAAGCATCAACGTCAACACGTGTTGTTGAACAACACCAACTTACCCCTCCACCCCAATCCTTGCTAGCGGCCCCCAGACCAAATACTCATGAACAAACATTGAACGAAACTGGTGCACTGACCCGTAGGAATTTTGGAGCTGAAGATCAACCTGACCTTGTCAATCCAACCTTGGGATACGGATTAGTCAATAATGACCGCGCTCACGGCGGAACCTTTGAAAGGTCCGACACCCTCCTGAGTCAACCCCATCCTCAGGCGATGAATGCCGGGGCGCTCGGGGGCATCAACCGGGCATGAGATCGTCACCGTCTCGCCCGGCCCGATCGGAGCCACGAGGCCGCATCCACCTCGCCCGGCGTCACCGGACTGTCCCCACCACCAACCGACGAGAACCCGGTTCAGCCCGACCGATGCCAGGGTTTCGCCCCCCAGATTGGTCACATTCACCTCGATAATTTTGGTCGAACCGGCCTGAATCGAGCCTTCATGAAGAATTTCGATTTTGACTATCTGATCCTCTTCCGAAATGGGATCAATCGAGACTGGATCGGCTCGGTCCGGCCAGAGTCGCTCAATCGCTGCCCGTTCCATGAGGCGGAGCGCTGAAGCGGAGGCTCCAGCACGCAGACCAGCGACCAATTGCTCAGGCAGGACGACGAGGTCGTAGATCTCGATAAAAGGGACCCCGATCTCGTCGATGATTGCTCCCTCCACCAGGTCGATGAGAACAACTCGAGAAAATGGCGGCATGTCCGTTGAGGACTCGGCGTCGTCTGAGGAGGCAGGAACGATATTCATCGACTTTCGATCCGGAGCAACCCCCACCAATGCGAGGTCATCGCTGATATGGAGCCCCCGGGTGAATCCACCGCAGTCGACCGACCTTCGAGGGCCATCGTCGCTCACAATTGTGATGCAGTTGCTACCTGCATCGGCCAGAACCCAGTTATCTCGCCAGCGACGCGGTGAATGAGGCTGTGAGAATCCCTCAATGATCGGCTCTCCGGAATCAAGGTCAATCACCACGCCGACATCGTTTCGACCGGAATCCTGATTGACTCTCCATGAGCGAGTCGCATCTCGTGAGAATGCAGTCAAGGCCGTCGGTCGATCTCCCCGAGAAAGACAATTGAGATGGATCATGTCGGTGCCGGCACCGGTTTCGTAGACGACTTCGATACTGGGACGCAGGCCGTCACTGCGATATCGGATGACCTGGTCGCTGGCCGACGAGACGACTAGGACCGAATCGCCTTGGATGAGGACGTCATGGAAGTCACCGACGCCATTGATTCGTTCAAGCCTGACAAGTCCATCGGCGTCGTAAAAACCAAGCTCGCCCCATTTCGGGCCACTGCGAACCCCGCCGACCGAATCGATAACCCTCACTACCATCTGTCCATCGAAGTCGATCCCCTTCGTCGAGATCCGATCCAGGACATCGACTCCATCAATGCCGATAGTCCCGATCCCTCCACCACCTCGTCCAAATGAACTCAGGACAAGAACGAGTCCATCCGAGGCAAATTGCTCAAGCGCTTGTCGCATCGGTGCGCCGAGGGGAAGATCGTGCCCTCGCATTCCCAGAATCGTAAAATAATTGGACAACTGAATCCCTCATTCTTTACTTGCGCTACCGGCGTTGCGACCGCTCTCGGTAACATCATTGCGCCTGAAGGACCAGACTCTTACATCGATTGCGATTTCCTCTTTGTCACGCGCTTCAAGCCCGATCGGACGCACACACAATGACCACAACAAAGAACGCAAAGGTCGAACTTTCCCTCCCCCCGGGCCCGAGCCACATCATCACCGCCGACGAGATCCGTGATGACCCGCTGAAGTTTCTCGAATCGATCGCACGCGATTACGGAACGATCTCAATGCACATCACCGACAAGGGCCAACAAGTCGTGATGGTCTCCTCCCCCGAACTCACAGGTGAGGTCCTCCTTGCTTCCGAGAGCCGATTCACCAAGCAGGGAACGCCTGATGACGACATGCTCAGTCCGCTACTCGGCGAAGGACTCCTAACGAGTCACGGTGAGGAATGGCGTCGTCAGCGCGACCTCACCACCCCGATGTTCCAGCGTCACCGCATCGAAGCGTTCGGCCCCCAGATCGTTACAAGCACTAGTCGGCTGGCTGAGCGTTGGCTTGAGCACCCCACCGATACACCGATCCAGATCGATCGCGACCTCACCAGTCTCGCCCTCGAGATTGTCGCACTTGCGATCGTCGGCGGAGACCTCTCCGGTATCGGCCACGGATTCGGCGAGGCGGTCGACGCTGTCAACGCCGCCGTTTCTCACGGCGACCCACGCGACACGCCTGACACTCCTGAAGTGCTCGGTCATTTCGATGCATTCACCGGCGCCAAGCGAAAAATCGACCGAATCGTCCACCTGCTCATCGAGGCCCGCCGGATGATAGGCCCACCGGAGGACGGACCAGTCGACCTCCTTACCGTTCTGCTTGAGACCACCGATCCCCGCACGGGTGAACCGCTCACCGCCGAGGAACTACGAGCCCAGGTAATGACAATGGTCATGGCTGGCCACGAGACGACCGCGAAAGCTCTTACATGGTCGCTCTATCTCATGAGCCAACATCCCGACGTGGCTGCCCAGGTGCACGCCGAGATTGACGCCGTCCTCGGCGATCGCGACGCAACAATCGCCGACATCCCTGCACTGGCGATCTCCCGATCAGTAATCCAAGAAGCCATGCGCATGTACCCACCAATCTGGGTCATCTCGCGCCGCGTCGTCGCTGACGATGTGCTCGGTGGCCATCGCATCCCTGCCGGATCGCTCGTATGCGTCAGCCCTTGGCTGCTCCATCACAACGATGAGGACTGGGGCCAGCCGTTCGAATTCAAACCCGAGCGGTTTCGCAACAACGACCCTCGGCCCTTCTCCTATGTCCCGTTCGGTGGTGGACCCCGTATTTGCATCGGTCGAGGTTTCGCGCTCATCGAGGCACAACTGGCGTTCGCCACGATCTGCCAACGACTCGACCTGGACCTCTGGCCCGGACACGTCGTGGAACCGGAAGCGTTAGTGACACTCAAGCCCGTGAACGGCATGCACATGTCTGCACAGTCGCGTGGTGAACGATGAGCGGTAGCGCAACAGATGGAGTAACCGACTCCTATCAGCCCACCCACATGACCGGTGGAGTCTCGGGCGAGATCGATCGTCTTGAAGCACAAGCCGCCCTTACGTCAGAGAAGGAACTATTCCTTGTGCGCGCACTCGGAGTGGACAGTGACGCCAACATTCTCGAAGTCGGAGCCGGCTCCGGGGCGTTCACTGCTCGGCTTCTTGCTATGTACCCCGATGCAGCGATCTCTGCCCTTGATCCGGATCCTGCGCTCCTGGCCGAGGCGCGCCGACGACTCGGGGCCACTGTCGAGTTCATCGAGGGGACCTGCGAGGCGATCCCACTTCCTGACCGAAGTCTCGATGTCGTGATCGCGAGATTTGTTTTTCAGCATCTTGCTGATCCAGTCGCCGCAGCTCGCGAGATCCGACGCGTACTGCGACCAGGCGGGCGCGTCGTTGTGATCGACTTCGACGGAGAACTCTGGGGAATGTGCACGCCATATAACCAAGAGCTCGCACCTTTGCACGCGCGTGTATTCATGGCTCAGGCCGACCGAGGTGGCGATCGCTACATCGGACGTCGACTGGCAGCGATCATCAAGGATGCAGGTTTCGATCAACCGCAACTTCACTCGTACGCAGTGTCGAGTGACGAGATCGGTATCGAACCATTCCTTCCGATCACCAGCCCCGAAAATCTTCTCCCACACGTCGAATCAGGACTGCTCAAGATGAGCGAGTACGCGCATCTTCTCTCTGATCACCAGCGATTCCTCGACGATCCCGAGCACCGGATGATCACACTCGGGTTCCTCGGAACCGGCACCGTTTCCGGGGAACGGTCAGACGTCTGAAATTCAGTTCCCGGCTTCGGCAGCTTCGAGAATTGCGATGGCCTGCTTGATCCGCTCGGCGTGTTTCGTTTCTTCACGGCCGTTACGAAGCAGAAGTTCGATGATTTCGGGATCAGTCTCGTGCGAGGCCCACTTTTGGTAGCCGAGGTCTCCTTGAAGTTCACCCTCAACGATCATCGGTAAGGCCGAAGCATCGACCGAATCGGGAAGGTCAACTTCGAACTTCTCGAGCACCTCGGCCGACGGCACATATTCGGTGCCGGTCTTGAGTGAGATCACCTTCATCATGCGACGAGCGTGACCAACCTCTTCGCGCCCATTCTTACGAAGAAGCTCGGCGGCCTCGTCGTTATTCAAGCGTGCGGCAAGTTCGTTGTAGAGAACATCGCCGCTGTTTTCAACTCGCACGAGAAGCTCGGCGGTTTCGATGTCGAGGGTCTCGGCTTCGCCGAGTTTCATGGTCGCTTCGAAGAAATTCATGGTGAGAATCTTCGCGCCTAACGCGAGCGTCCGCCCTGTCGACCGGCAGAACGGCTCGATCCCTGACGGGTACCGGAAGTTGACCCGCCGGCACCACCGGAAGATCGACCGCCTGAGCCAGATCGCGAACTTGATCCAGAACCAGAGCGAGCGCCGGAACCGGAACCGGAACTTGCACCGCTGCCGGAACCACGGCGTCCGCTGCTTGGGCCGCCACGCTTCGGCCGACCAGACGCTGACGGAGTCGCCGAACGCGGGTTACGCGAATTCGGACGACCACCGGGCGTCTTGGCCGGTTCGGGAACATCGAGCATTGCCTTCACTTCAGAGGCGCTTTTCTTCAGTCGCTGACCGGGAGCAATTTCCTGCAGTAGCGGTGAATCAGGGCGCACTTTCGTCACGGTGGGTTTAATACCCGCCTTGCGCATGAGTTGATCGGTGTCCTTGCGTTGCGATTCCGTTGCGAGCGTGACAACAACTCCTTCGTTTCCGGCGCGTGCTGTGCGTCCAGAACGATGGAGGTATGCCTTGTGCTCCATGGGCGGATCGGCGTGGATCACGAGCGATATGTCATCGACGTGAATTCCGCGCGCTGCAATATCGGTAGCGACCATGGCCGCTGCCGTTCCGTCGGAGAATGCCGCAAGATTTCGCGTGCGGACATTCTGCGAAAGATTTCCGTGCATCTCGACCGAAACAACTCCGTGGGCGTTCAACTGACGCGTGAGTTGCTTGGCGCGATGCTTCGTACGAGTGAAAATAATTGTGCGACCAGGTGCGGCGGCAAGATCGATGATGACGGGAAGTCGATCGTCGTTCGTTACGTGCAACACGTGATGGGTCATGGTGTTGACCGGTGACTGTTCCGAATCAACGCTGTGTGTGACTGGATCAGACATGTAGCGCTTGACGATGACGTCGACACCTTTGTCGAGCGTTGCTGAGAACAGAAGATGCTGCGCGTCGTCGGGAGTGCGATCGAGCAGACGCTTCACACCAGGAAGGAATCCGAGATCAGCCATGTGATCGGCTTCATCAAGAACACACACTTCAACGCGATCGAGTTTGCAGAAGTTTTGGCTGATGAGGTCTTCAAGACGACCGGGGCAAGCAACAACAACGTCGACACCCTTGCGCAACGCGTCAACCTGCGGGTTCTGACCCACGCCGCCGAAGATGGTCGTGGTGCGAAGACCAAGACGACGAGCAAGCGGTGAAATGGTTGCGTCGATCTGAAGTGCGAGTTCACGTGTGGGCGCAAGGATGAGCGCACGCGGGCGGAACGGTTGGCGGTCGAGCTGCAACATCGAAAGACGAGTGAGCACAGCAAGACCGAATGCGAGGGTCTTGCCGGAACCGGTACGACCGCGACCAAGAACGTCGCGACCCTTCAATGAATCGGGAAGGGTCGAAACCTGGATGGGGAATGGATCAGTGATGCCTTCAAGAGCGAGCGCACCACAGAGGGTGTCGGGAACGCCGAGGGCAAGGAACCCGTTATCGGGATCAAGAGTCGGAAGCGCTCTTTGCGCGGCCAGGGGCTTTTCGTTGCGGGAACGATCGGAACCGGGTCGGGGACGCGCGCCCGAAGAGGAACGGTTGGTACGGGGGCGTTGTGACGCCATATGAATTTTCTCCTACTGAGGTCCGCTGAGAAAGCAAGGGCCAGATGGTGAGCACGGCCGAAACTTGGTGAAGTTGCGGGGTGCTGGGGCCTGAAGCGGTTCAGCGGCGCCGCTCCGGAACTGGAACGACAGGGTCACTCTAGTGCGCCGACCTGCGTTTTCCCTCATCGCCCCCAGTGTCAGTAGCGCGTGCGAGGCTCAACCCATGGCATTCGGACAGCAATCAGGCCCACCAGCATCGTCAAAACAGGTCGAGGAACTCCTCGCATTGTTTGAAGGTGCGGGCTATTCCTCGTTCCGTGAAGCACGCCATATCTACGGACTCACACAACGACAGGCCGGCGGAAAGTTCACCCGGGGCGAAGCCGACGAGCTCATTGCTCGGCTTGCCGCCGGCGAGGGCGAACTCAATGTCGAACAAGCCGAACAAGCAATCGCGTCGTCTTCCGATGCGGCAGAGCGCGCCGCGAAACGTCAAGCAAATCGTCAGGCCGAGACCGTCGCCGCGTTACCCGACGAAGTTCTGGCCGACGAACTCGCGCGTCGCGGCTGGGTCTGCATTCCCGGCGAGTAGTTCAGCCAGTGAATACGGGCACCAGCGGCACGGGATCCACCGGAACGAAAGCCTCAGGCGTTACCGCAGCCGACACCTCGGAAAATTCAGCAATGTCGTATTCCGGCAATGTCAACATTCGGAACTCGTAGGAAACACCATTGGTGAGGCCGAGTACCTCGCATTCGGTGAAGTCCTCAAAATGAATATCAGCACACGAACCTTGTTCGACATTCGCCCAACCGTCATCGACGCTGGAGACGCCAAGCCCTTCAGTGGCTTCGCGGACCTGCATGCGGAACCCGTCAACGTTCCCACCAAGTCGTTGGGTCGGATTCGTCCACGACATGGCGACCTTGGTGTCCCCTGCGGTCGCCACCACGTTCTCTGGCGGTTTACGTGAAAAAGGTGAGATGAAATTGCACCCTGAGCCCGTAATGGGAAGAACTTCGTCGGCAAACAACTCGATGATGATGTTGGTGAGACAAATTGGGGGTGGCCAGAACACGCCAGCGACGTGTTCTGCACCCTCGTAGTACACCAACGACGCATCAATACCGTTATCGACGAAGAACTCGTGCATTGCCACACTGAACTCATATGGAGTGGCGGTATCTCCAAAACTGCCGATGATCAATGGCGCCGGTGTGCCTACTGGCAGTGGCAATGCCGGCCACACCTTGGCGGGCTCTGAGTCATCGGTGACATCGATGCCGCTGGGGAACAGCCCCTCACAGTGACCGAGGGCAAGGGCGTAAAACCATCCCAGATAATTAACTGGGTTTCCGGGTACGGAACTCTCGGCTGCCTGGACCATCTCCGCCGTGGAGGAGGGAACCCCAGGCAGATCAAGGCAATTCACGACATCCAGTATCAGTGAGGAATTGAGGGAGGCACGAATCTCGCTAGTGCTGGCTGTCTCTGAGGCATCGGCCAGACCATCCGGCATCGGTGCGCCGACGAGGGGGTCGGGGGGCGTTTCGATTTTAACATTGAGACTATTAATGACAACGTCGTAGGTATCAGAAATGTAGCGGGCAGTCGCGGGCCACGAGTGTTCACTTCGAAGCGCACCCCCGACCTGCCCGGTAAAGCTCGCAAGAGTGACCGAAGCCTCTTGGCCGTCGACGGTGGCCGGAACCACCACCCGTTCAACAGCACCGGCAGCGGGATCTAGCCCAACGGGAACAAGCGCACTTAGTGCAGCAACAACCGCGTAGAACTTGTCACCGATCCCGTCAGGAGCGGCGGGGACAAACTGGAAATCAAATACTTCGTCAGGCGGATCGCTGCGCTCAAGCATCCACTCAACGTAGGTAGATGCGGGATCCACTGACCCGCTGAGCACGAAGGCGCCGGCGTGGTTCCCGAAATGCTGCAGGTAGACCTCACCGAGGCGAGTCCCGTATGAACCACCGAAGAACGCCAGTTTCTTGTCGCTACCCCGACCAATATCCTCAGCCCGCCGGATCCAGTCCATATCTGCCGCTACCTGCCTCGTACCCAAAAATCCGAGGTACCTCGCGGTCGCTGCCGAACACATCGACTTATATGCCCCGGTGGCTGGAACAACTTCAGTGAAATAACTCTGCCAGTCGGGATCCAGAACATTGCCAAGACTGTCGGAACCATCGGGTGGAGGAACGCAGTATGGCGCCGGGGAACTTTCCCCGATGCCCCGGGGATCGAAACCAATGATGTCGTAATCCTCGGCAAGAGCAGTGCCGGCGTAAATCTCAGACATAGTGCGGGCGAACGACAGGCCGGGACCTCCAGGGCCACCGGGGTTTGTCAGCAGAGCACCGTTACTTTGACCACTCGTGGCCGGGAACCGGTTCACCGCGATGTCAATGACTGTGCCCCGTGAACCGAAATGATCAAGCGGCACCGACACTGTCGCACACTGCTCACCTTCGATGGCCTCGTCGCTCTCACACTCACCCCAAACGATTGCATCGGGCGTAAGAGAGGCCTTCGTCGGCTGTGGGGCTGACACCACCTCTGCAAGAGGAGTCGTCACGTTGACTCCCGAGCTGTTACCGCTGCACGAAATGGTGACCTGTGTTCCTTGCACCCACACAGAAACGTCATCAAACAATTGCAGCGTCACCGTGTAAGTGAACGTTGCACCCGCATCTACCAAATCACCAAACCAAACATCATCCACATAGGGTGCTTCCAGCGGGTCCACGATTGGCAATGGACCTATCACCGGAGTGTCGACGCTGCCTAACGACGTCTCGACGGCAGGGTTACCAGATGACACAACCCATGAACTGCGAACAGTCCAACCGTCAGGCACATCGGTAAGACTCATGAATGACGAAAATCCCGTCAGATCCGCGTTCGGTTGACCGTTGATTGCCACCCCATTGGGAACACAAGTCACGTCATCGAGGTCAATACTGAGAGCCACCGTGGGATTCCCGCTCGCAGGAACCAACTCGTCGTTCGCCTGCACCGGTGCAATAGGAACAAACGTCAGCCCCACCATCACTGCCGATACCGCCAAAACCCCAATCAACCTGACGGCACTACGACCAGTACCACTGCGCCCCGCACTCAGACCCCGCATTGATCAGTTCCTTTTCGCAGTAGGTGTATTTTTTTATATAGAAATAAAGATTCCTACCATTATGATCTAGTCGTGCCTTCCTGTCCCGGGATAGTCCGCCATCGGTTATCGCCCTAGCGAGAAACGCATACGCGGCGCAAGACTGCGGTTCCGGTAGCCAATTCTTCTAAGGCAAGCCCGCATGCGGTACCGCAACTTCGACGAACTCAATGGCGCCATTGCGTGCAAGCGGCGCATGGCGCGAATCAGAGGTAGGCGCAGTCATCGCAAAAAGGTGTTTGCCTTCCGGCCCGCCAAGCATGCACGCGTAGGTGTTCATCGTTGTTTCGACATCATCAAGAACCACGCCACCTTCGCCGATACGCATGAGTCGAGGTGCAAGTGCATTCGCAATCCACACCGCACCTTCAGCATCGAGACAAATGCCATCGGGCGCGGCCATGTGCGCAGAGAGGTCGGCCCAAACTCGACGATTCGAAAGTGAGCCATCGGCGGCGACGTCGAACGCGGTGAGGCGAAGTGCAAGCGTTTCGGCGACGATCATCGTTTTGCCGTCGGGCGTGATGACCATGCCGTTCGGAAAGATCAAACCATCGGACGCGACATTGATTGTTCCGTCGGCCTCGACGCGACACATCACGGTTGTGAGTGAATCGGGATCGGCAAACAATCCCTCAATCCCCTGCTCATCGAGAAACACTTCGTAATCGAAACCGAAGTTGCCGATGTAGGCGCGCCCTTGATGATCAACGAGCAGGTCGTTCGCATGCCAGGTGAAGTGATCGCCGAGATCGGCATGCGTTGTCAGCTCGCTGCCATTCCATCGCATGAGCTTGCGATCGAGCATCGACGTAACGAGCAAGTCGCCATTGGGTAACCAGCCAAGGCCAGACGGCTGTGACGCAACTTCAACGATGCGTTCGTCGTTGCCATCAAGGTCAATAGCGTGCACCGCGTGGTCGTAGAAGTCGGAATACCAAAGTCGACCTTCGTGCCACCGAGGGCCTTCGCCAAAGAACAGACCGTCTCGAAGGATGGTGGTGCTCACGACGGAAGCTTGGCGTTCTTTACAACCGTGCGGAGGTTGACGGCATCGGCTTCAAGAACGTTGCCCTTGGCCACTGCGTCATCAAGCGATGCGATCCACGAAGTGTCGAATGCCGGGCGACCGTTCGGAAGTGCCCAAGATGCAAACGCTGCGGGCGGTGGTGGCATGGTTGTGCCGAACAGCCCGCAGAACGCCGAGCCAGTTTGGCCAAGACCCGACAAGATTGCGACAGGTACGTCTACCTGCGGTGTTCGAATACCGCCGGTGACAATGCCTTTTGCATCAAGGACAAATGCGCCGTTGTTGATGTCGAGCAGCGGACGCGACTCGGGCGCTTCACCCGTTCGGATCCAGTTGTCGAGCGAGTTCAACGATGCACGCAAGACATAGGTGTGTGGGCCCGCGTTGATTGGCACGGAACACGACAACAATCCGCCGTAAATCGATGCAGGAGGAGTGAGCATGGCTTGGAACAACGCTGCGTCTCCGACACCATCACCGTTATCAGTATCGCCAATACCCAAGTTGTAGGCATCGGCATGTGCTGTGCCCGCAACTTCCCACGTGCGAATCATGTCGGTGTCGGGTTGGCGAGCACCAACAAAGTTCAGGCCCCTGCCCAGCATGTCGGTTTCTGCTTGGAATTGCAGAACGGGAACCTTGAGATCGGTTCGGATGCGTTGATCGGCGGGCATCTTCACATCGACATTCAGCGCCGCGCCCGATGTTCCGCGACTGTGAATGAGATAGCCATCCCAAATGTCAGTCTTCGGACCAATTGCGTTGACATAGGTCGTGAGTCGGAATGCAGATTGCGATTCACCAATGGAAATGACTCGCTCCGGCTTCAGGCCGCCGAGCATCACATCGTTCGCAAACCATGCCGCGGCACCGGTCTGCGTGTACATGTCATAGGAATACTGATCGCCAGGATGCACAAGCGATCCGTAGCGTTCTGGATCGGCAGCTTTGAGCGTGTAACCAGCGACGAGACCCATTGATGGTCCGCCGTCAATGCCAACGACCTGTGCAGATAGTCCGACCCACGCGTAGCCCTCACGAATGAGTTCGACATGGGTGTAGGTCCAGTCCGGCCCGGCATCGAGACCACCGGAAACGTTCAACCATTCAACGATGACGTTGCCGTTGAACTTGGCCGGGTCGGTTGGGCGACGAACGATGGCACGGGTCTTGTACGCAGCAGTGGTGGCTGGTTCAACGTTCCAATTTCCATCAACAGATAACGCGTTAGCCGACTGATACGCAGTCGCGGTTCCGCTGATGAAGAACTCCGACTGTTCATAACCGGCCGCGGCAAGGTCACCGCTGGCAGCAGCAATAAACGCTTGGCCTCGACCACCCGTTGCAGGAACAACAGTGGGAACCGTGACCGAATCACGCGATGGAGGCGAAGGTGCAATCACTTTGGGACCTTTCGTCGAGGACGAACCATTCGATGAACAGGCCACGAGGCCAACCCCCAAGAAAGTGACGGCCAGCACGGCGCCTACTCGTTGCCAAGTTTTCATTTGCGTCTCTTTCGTTGGGGGCGCCGAACCGACTGATTACTGCAGAACCTTGGAAGCCTTAGCTGCAGCAATCAGATGCTCGACGTCGTCATTGAGGATGGCCCCAGCAGTGGCCGCCTTCTTAGTTGCTTCACTGAACTTGGTGACGAACGCATCGTGGGTCGCGTATTTCGTCGTGAGTGCGGCCGAGGTCAACGGAACCGTGCCACCGAACAACGAACAGAAGGCGTTGCCCTTCTGTCCTAATCCGGTCAACACGGCAACAGGAACATCGACATGCGGTGTTCGGATTCCACCCTTCGCTATTCCGAGGTCATCGAGGTTGTACCCGGTGCCGGCGGCATCGACCTCGAGTTGTGGATGCGAAACCGGAACCTGATTCTTCGTGATCCAGGCATTGAGTCCTCGCAATGCGGAGCGAAGAATATAAGTGTGAGGTCCAGTGTTGATTCCGTCAGCACAGGTGATGAGGTTGTCATACACACTCTTCGGCGGAGCGAGCATCGAATTGAAATAGGTGATGTCGTTCTTGCCGTCACCCGTATCAAAACCGCCGCCACCGAGGTCGTAGTAATCCGCGTGTGCAGTTCCGGCAGCTTCCCAACCGCGGAACGTGTCGGTATCGGGCTGACGTGCTTTGTTGTAACCCTTCGCACCAGCAACATCGGTCTCGGAACTAAACGTCAACACTGGTTTACCGAGATCAGTTCGAATCGTTGTTCCTAGCGGTGGAGTCATCGCCGGCAACGGATCCACAGAGAGAGGCGCGGCATTTCCACTTCGACTGTGAATGAAATAGCCATCAAAAACTTTTACTGCCGGTGCAACGGCATCGACATAGGTGGTGAGTCGACTCGCTGATTGGGACTCTCCCATTCCGATGACGTTCTTGACCTTCAGATCGCCAAGCAACTTTGAAGCGTCGCGACGTACCGCGGCGCCAGCTTGGCTGAAGATGTCATAGGAGTAGTTATCGCCAGGATGTGAGAGTGAGGAGTAGCGCGCAGGGTCAAATGACTTCAGAACGCGATCGACACCCAACGACATGCCGCCGCCTTCAATGCCAACTCTCTGAGCGGAAACTCCAACCCAGGCGAATCCCGATCGAATGATTTCCGGCGCCATGTAGGTCCAGTCCGGCGCGGTATCGAGACCAGCGGTGACATTGAGCCATTCAACGATGACGGTGCCGTTGAACTTCTTCGGATCGCTCGGACGACGAACCACCATTCGGGACGCATATGGTGCTGTTCCTGCGGCACGAGTCGTCCACATTCCGTCTGCCGTCAATGGCGCGTCGCTTGTGTACGCAGTCGCATTGCCAGAGAAGAAGTATTCGTCTTCTTGATAGCCAACGGTTTCGAGGTCAAAAACAGTTGGCTGTTGACCATCCTGGGGAGGATTTGGGGCGAGCACAACGAACCCTTTGCCGCCCGTCACAGGTCCCTTGATTGTTGCTTCAGCAACTGGACTCGAAAACACGGTTGTTGTTGTCGAGGATGAATCGTTCGACGACGAACACGCTGCTGCTGTCGCTCCAAAGACAACCACTGCAACCATCGCAGCCAACAAACGCAAAGACGACCTACTACGCATCGTTCCCCCCGGACCGTTTCCGTTTAACGAGTTCATCATTCCACAGGCTGCCCCATCAGTGTCGGCTCGGCTCTACGATCACGCGATGAGTCAAACGTTTGTGCGACGGGTGGTCACTGGCATCGATGCCACCGGTCGTCACGTCATTACGAGCGACGGCGCTGCACCCAACACAATCGTGACCGACACCGTTGCGGTCAGCGAAGTGTTGTGGCTTGACGGGCCGCAACCTTCAATTGCCGATGATCCCGACAAGGCCAATTCTGGATTCGCACTTGAGCCGCCGCCAGGCGGTGCCAGCGCACGCATTATCCGGATGCCTGGGATTCCTGCTGGAGCCGATCCCGACACGACATGGCTGCGCGTCGCTGGTGACGACGAACGCACACCCGGCATGCACGCCACCGACACGCTTGATCTCATGGTTGTGCTCGAAGGCTCTGTCGTTATGGGACTTGAGGATGGCGAGCGCGTCATTGGCCCCGGCGAGTTCGTGATTCAGCGCGGGACACTGCACCGTTGGCGACCGGCAGATGAAAACGGTTGGACGTATTTCGTTGCGATGCTTCGACCCGATGTTGAAATGAGCGCAGAGCCTGTCAACGTGAAGCCAGCGAGAGCAGGCGACAAACCAATTCGGCGCGTTGTGACAGGTTCGCCAGTGGTTGACGGCGGTTCCGCCGATCGTCGCGTTGTTACCGGTCCCTCTGTCGTCGACGGTGGCGCTGCCGACGCAATGTCCTCGCCGACGACAACAATCACCGACCTGTGGCATACCGGTGGCCCACTGCAATCGGTTGAACAAGGTGGCGACCCTGACGGACCGTGGTCGCTTGTCCCTCCTGCGGGTGGCTTGTGGTTCCGCCTCGTTGAACTCACTCCCGCGCTGGCCTCGGAGGAAGGTTGGCATGCCACACCGACGGTCGATGTTGATGTCGTGTTACGCGGACGCGTGTTGCTCGAACTTCCCGATGGGGTCCAGACCGAACTTGGCCCCGGCGACATTGTCATTCAACGAGGAACGAATCATCGCTGGACCGCAATCGGCGATGAACAATTTGCAATGGCAACGGTAATGATCGACGCGACTCACTAACTCTTTTTGGGATTGCTGCGCACGAACGCCCAGCGATCAGGGCAGCACGATCGAGAACTTCGGGTCGGGCGGATCGAGCAATGCTCGAATCGAATCAAGTCGAGCGAGGTCGCCGTTAGCTGTTGCGATGCCCTGTTCAACCAACGCCTCAAGTGTCACTAATCCGACGACAAGCAGAAGTAGTTGTGAACGCGGGACAGTCACCGACAACACCGCATCGTCAACATGTCGATTCGCAACGTTTGACAGCACACCATTTTCGAGGCGAAGCAAATGCTGTTCACCCGTCTCGGCGATCGTCCAATTGATAGAGAAATGCTCGTCTCCCGCCTTCATCCCATCAATGCGAATAGCAATCGCATCGAACACCTGCGTCGGCGAGATATGCGCCATAAGTGCGAGCGCGTTCTGGCCAGCGGGGCCAACGACTTCGGATCCGAGCAACTCTTGCGCACCGGTGAGAAAGAAATTTCGCCAAGTCGCGTTCTCTTGCGCGTAGCCCATCTGCGTATAAGTACGAGCGAGCAACTCGCGCGCTTCCATATTCGATGGATCGGCGAACACAACATGGTTCACGACTTCAGCGACCCATCGGTAGTCGCCTTCTTCATAGGACTGTTCCGCTTTCGCCAGCACGGCATCGGCACCACCCATGAACTCGACATATCGAACAGCAACTTCCTCGGGTGGGTGCGGCCACAGGTGCGCAGGGTTTCCATCGAACCAGCCCATGTAGCGCTGATAAACAGCCTTCACGTTGTGACTGACCGATCCGTAATAGCCGCGACAATGCCACGACGACGCGAGCGTGGGCGGAAGCTCGATCATCTCTGCGATTTCCGCGCCGGTAAAACCGCGATTGAGATAGCGAAGCGTCTGATCGTTTAGGTAGGCGTAGAGATCGCGCTGTTTCGACAGGTAGTCGACAATGTTGTCGGTTCCCCATGTTGGCCAATGATGCGAGGCAAAAGAAACATCACTGTCTGCCGCGAACATCGCAATGCTTTCATCGATGAAACCGGCCCATGCATGTGCATCACGCACAAGCGCTCCCCGCAACGTAACGATGTTGTGCAAATTGTGCGTTGCGTTCTCAGCCATGCACAACGCGCGAAAACCGGGGAAGTAGAAGTTCATTTCCGCCGGGGCTTCGGTACCTGGTGTCATCTGAAAGATGATGCGCACGCCATCGAGCACAAGTTCCTGACCGGTGTGGGTGATGTCAACCGTTGGCGGAAGCAAAGAAAGCGTTCCCGAAGACGGTGATGGCCCTAGACCACACGTCATCTGACCTTCTGGACCGCGAGGCAGAAGCGTTCCATACATATAGGTGGCTCGGCGGCTCATTGCTGCGCCGGCTTGCAAGTTTTCACTGACGGCATGTTCAAGAAAATGCTCGGGCGCGACAATCGGAATGTCACCCGGGTCGCCGTTCGGAACCACTCCCCCAGCACCACCAAAGTGGTCGATGTGGCTGTGTGTATAGATGAGTGCAGTAACTGGACGATCTCCCCGCACCGACCGATACAACGCAAGTGCCGTCGCAGCCGTTTCGCATGAAACGAGCGGATCAATGACGATCACGCCCTGCTCGCCTTCCACCATGGTCATGCTGGAAAGATCGAGGCCGCGAACTTGATAGATGCCGGGAACCACTTCAAACAATCCATGAATGAGATTGAGTTGCGCTTGGCGCCACAAACTTGGGTTCACTGTTGCAGGAGCGTCGCCAGACGTGTCGCCGTAGGGGCCGAGGTCCCAAACAACACGGCCGTCGGTCGCTTGAATCAGCGTGTCGTCAAGCGCAGCAAGCAATCCACGTTGTGCATCGACAAAGTCCTGCTGGTTGTCAAACGGAAGATTCATAGTGACCGCGTGCTGATGTGCGGCAGTGTGTTCGGAAACTGACATTACTTTTTATCCAATCGCCAATGGTTAAGGGGTCAGCGAACCTGGTCCCGTCGCTGAATAGAAGAAACCGCCCATCAGCACCGCGCTCATTGCAGCGACGAGTGGCAGCCAACGCTTGGGGATGCTGAGAGCGAATGCAACAAATAATGGAAATGCGAGTAGCAGGAACCTTCCGGTGGACGCTTGGCGCGCGTTCGTCGCCGCAAGCACCACGACCGCGACCGCGTACGAAAGCCATACCCAATCCATCCGACGGCGATAGGCCAGAACCAAACCCACAACACCGATGACAAGCACCATCAGAGGACTAGTCACTAGGTCCGCCGACTTCCACTGATAGGTCACAAGATCAATCGTCGATTCCAGCGCCGCCTGACCCCAGTCGAAAGATGCTCCCCAACCTTGCGATTGAATCGCAAAGTAGCCACGAGGTTGGCCTGTCCGGTGCCAAACGTAGGCAATCCACGCAATAAAACCAAGCGGTGCCACAAGTGGCGCAACAAACGCTTTCCAATCACGCTGCCCTCGAAACGCAATAACTGCAGCGACCAGACACGGAACAAAAATAAGGATTCCATTTGGTCGCATCCCACCAACTACGAGTGCTGCCATGCCCGCCCACAACCAACGTTTACGGTCAAGGGCTGTGAAACAAAGAGCGACCATCAAAAGAGTCGGACCCTCTGTGTAAAACATGGACAGAACAAACGCGAACGGTGAAACCAGCAATAAAAGAACCGAGTCGGTTGCTACCTCTTCCGAGTATCGACGCTGGATAAGTCGCCAGAGCACAAGCGTTCCAGCGAGACCAGTTGTGGTGCAGAAAAGAAGTCCAGAGCGGTCAATAGACAATCCCGTTGCCCAGTGCAGCGCTTGGACACATTTCGGTACCACTGGAAAAAACGCAAGAGTCATGAACCTCTCGACTCCGGTACCCATATCCGGCATTTCGATGTACCCCTGGCCCGCCACCACGGAATTCCAACCTGCATCCCACTGCGTGATGAGTCCTAAAGGATTCGTCGTTGGTCGATTTTGATTAGCGACCCACAAAACGATGTACGTCATCAAGCGGATCCCCAGAAACATCGTGGCTGGGACTATCCACCATTGCGCCGCAATTTTTAAACGCAAACCTTGAAGCACTCTGCCAGCCTAGGGCGGCAGTCCTTGGCCGATGAGATGGTTGAGCTCGCAGTTTCTCAGTCGAGCGCAGGTGGAACCGGGAGACGCAGCTCCTGCATGTCTTCGTGACGGGCACGAATCTGATCGTGGTAACTCGGTTGCGTGGGTATCCAGAAGTTGCCTGCCTCCACGGCATCAAAAACAAGATCAGCGACTTCATTGGAATCCATACCAGCGGCGGTTGATTCAGCAAGCATCGCTTCGACAAATTCAGCATCGGGGGTGGCTTCACGACCGCGATCAATCCAACGTTCTTGGCGATTTCGTCCCGAGGTTCCGATGTTCGTATTAATCAAACTAGGAACCAGCACTGACGCGGAAACGTTCTTGCCTGTAGTACGAAGATCTTGCGCGAGGCAATCGGTAAGGCCAACGGCGGCGAACTTCGATGTGAAGTACGGGCCGGAATAGGCGCCAGTCACAAGACCCCCCATAGAGGCAGTGTTCACAATGTGCCCAGGAGTTTCAGAATCGAGCATGCGCGGCACGAACGCACGCACTGCGTGGATGAGCCCATCGACATTGACGCCCATGACCCATTTCCAATCGGCCATCGTGCGTTCCCACATCAGCCCACCGCTAAATACGCCAGCGTTATTGCAAAGAAGATTGACCTGCCCAAACTCGGCGTAAGCAGCATCAGCAAGACGCATGACATCGTCTTCGACCGACACGTCGGTTCTCACACCAATTGCTTGAGCGCCGATCTGACCTAGAGCAGCAACGGTGTCATCAAGACGGGGTTGCTCAATATCGGCAGCAACAACGCGCATTCCTGATTGCGCTGCTTTCTCAGCGAGCGCCCGCCCGATGCCACTTCCGGCACCAGTAATTACCGCGACCATTCCCGCTTCGATTTTCATTTGTTCCTACTTGTCCTGATCGAGCTTGAAGACGCGCAAGGCGTTTTCACGCAAGAACTTCGGCCATACGTTGTCATTGAACGGAACGTTGGGCATGTCGGAGAACTGACGCTCGAGCGAAAGGCCAGCAGGAAAATATCCGCAATACATGATCTTGTCGCTACCGCGTGTGTTCGCGTACTTGATGATGTCCTTGGGGTAATGCTTCGGAGCAAATGCGCTTGTCATGTAATGAAGCCCTGGCCACTTGAGCATGAGCTTCACCGCGAGTTCTGTCCACGGCTCACCACCGTGCATCATCACCATGGTCAGGTCGGGGAAGTCGTAGAGAACTTCGTCGAATTGTTCGACATGCTGCGGCCAACTTGGCATACGCGGTCCAACGATTCCGCCGTTGATGCAGATCGGAATGTCGAGTTCACAACAGGTCGCATAGATCGGATACATCTTCTTGTCGCCCACGCCAACCTGCGGAACCATTCCGCTAGGAAATGTCATAGCGGCGACGATGTTGTTTTCGGCTTTGAGGCGCTTCAGGTTGCGGACCGTTTCCATTCCCTTGTTGGGATCGGCCTGTGCACACAGATGAAAGCGACCGGGATGTTCAGCCTTGGCGCGGATCGAATGTTCGTTCACACCGGTCATGCACTGTTCGATGTTGAACGCGTCCATCTTTTCGACGATCCAAGCAACGACGTCGGTGTCGGGTGACACAACATCGGGGACGTCTTTGAACATGTATTGCGCCGGGAATTCCATTTCCTTCAGCGACTCGTTGTCCTTCAGGTTGGCTTTGAAGAAGTCGTATGCGGACTTCTTCTCTTCGATGCTCGTGAACGGGAATCCCATACCGAGATCCACGATGCCGATATCTGTCGGCATAGCCATGATTTGTCCCCCTGCGGCAGTGCGCCGATCCGATGATCGGGCAGTGCGACGAGTGTAGGACCACTGGAAGTTCCGCTTCACCTTGCGATCGGCTTCGACCTAGCGTTTCGGTGTGACCCCAGCCGATCTCGATCCAATCCTGTCGCTCATCATCGCAGCGCAAGCCATAAAGGGTTCCACCGTGGTCGTTGGGGTCACTGGCGGAGTGGCTGTCGGGAAGAGCACGTTCAGCAACTCGCTCGCCGCGCTCCTCTCTGAAGACACCGGCCTCGACGTCGCAGCTATCACCAGCGACGGATTTCTTTACCCCAATGCCGTCCTTGCTGACCAAGGCCTGACCGACCGCAAAGGGTTCCCCGAGAGTTATGACGTTGCAGCGATTGCCGCGTTTCTTGCCGAAGTCAGAGCTGGCAAGCCATCGTCGGTTCCGGTCTATGACCACCACATCTACGACATCATCGATGATCACATCGAAGTCGCGGCTCTTGATGTGTTGATCTTCGAAGGGGTGAACGCCCTGCAGTTCCACGATGAGTTCGACGTGAGCATCTACTTAGATGCTGAGGAACCGATCATGCGCGAGTGGTTTATTCAGCGCACGATCAAATTTCGAGACGCAGCTCGCATCGAGTACTCGCCGTTCTTCGATCCGTGGATCAACGTCCCCGACGAGCTCTTTCTTGAGATGGCGAACGGCGCTTGGGACCTCGTGAATCTTCCCAACCTTGTTGACAACATCGAACCCAACCGACCGCTGGCTCACGCAGTGATTGAGTGGGAGGCTGATCACACAATCCGTTCGATCACCATCCGGGAATCATCATGAGCGAAATTGACCTGATCCAACTCGCCACCCCCGGATTCTTCGCGGCCATGGGACTTGAGAAAATCGCGCTCGATCGACAAGCGGCAGCGGGCAACGAAACGGCAATCGGATTTGAGAAACGCGACTCTATTGCCAGTCTTGTCATGGGAACCGCGAGCCTCTACGTGCCGCTTGCGCTCAATGCACTGCTCGCACCTGTTGCGCCCGGCAAGGGTAAGTATCGAAAAGTTCTCGCGGGAACAGCCGTTGGTGCTGCTGCGCTCACAACTGTCGCCGACGCACTCGCTCGACGTGAAGACGATTCAAAAGTCACTCGTTTCGCTAAACGCATACGACCCTCTGCCGGAGTTGCTGCAGTTGCTGCCGGAGTGGTCACGGGTTCGACAACATGGGCAGCACGATCATCCGCAAAACGTTTATGGAACGCCGGAGGTTCGAAGCGCGACCTCGGCACCGGAATCGCGGTGACCGCGGGCGCGCTCCTCGCCTGGGATTTTATTTACTACTGGAATCATCGCATCCAGCACGAAAGCCGCTGGTTGTGGGCCATTCATGTCGTTCATCACTCCAGCGAGCATTACAACCTCACCACTGCGCTTCGTCAGCCCGTGGCCGATGTGTTCGGAATGTTTGTTCCCTATGGACTGATGGCTTGGTGTGGATTCCGGCCCCGAGTTATCGAAAACGCACGCGCGATCAACCTGATCTACCAATTCTGGATTCATACCGAAGCCATCGATCGATTGGGCGCAGCTGAAAACATTCTCAACACCCCTTCACACCACCGTGTTCATCACGGCGTGCAACAGGAATACCTCGACAAAAACCACGGAGGCATCCTCATTATCTGGGATCGACTCTTTGGCACCTTCCAACGCGAAGGCGAACGTGTTCGCTACGGGCTCACCAAAAACATCAACACGTTTAATCCGCTTCGTATTGCCACCCATGAATATGCCGACATCGCACGCGACGTTGCGAAGTCAACAACGTGGAGAGAGCGCTTGAGCTATGTCTTTGCCCATCCCGGATGGGGAAAGAAGCGTCATACAACCGACGGCGAACCACTCACGCTCGCATCCTGACAATCGACCGCTGACGTCGACTATGCCGATGTGTTCGGCGATGGGTTCGAAGGGCGATTACGAGACAGAAACGCACCTGCATCGGCCAGAATCAATTGGCCAGTAATGCAACGGGCAAGATCGCTCACCAGAAATACCGAAAGACGTCCGAGTTCGTCGAACTCTGTCGGGCGTTGCAATGGAGTTGCAGCAACAAGCGCTTGGAAATGTTCGTCGTGGAACACGTCTCGGACTGTTTCGGTAAGCGTGGTGCCCGGCGCAATTGCATTCACACGAATGCCTTGCGGGCCGAGTTCAACCGCCATTGTTTGCGTCAAATGATTGATCGCTGCTTTCGCCGCGCCGTACGCAGCCATAAACGGAGCAGGACGAGTGGTTTCGCCCGAGCTCACATTCAAAATCACTCCGCCACCCGTTGCCGCCATGTGTCGTGCTTCGGCGGCAGCAGACAACGCCGTGACAACAAGGTTTTGATCGACTAATTCTCGCCAGTGTTCACCATCAAGTGTTGTGAACGGACCCGGTGATGCTTCGCCGTACATGCCGACGTTGTTCACGGCAATATCGAGTTTGCCGTTGAAGCGACGAACCGTGTCATCAATCGCACCGACAAAAGAGTCATCGTCGCGGGCGTCAGCAATAACAGCAAACGCATCGCCGCCTTCAACAGAAATAGAGCGAACAACTTCGCTGGCCTTCTCAATACGAATGTCATGAACAGCGACACGAGCGCCCGCTCGTGCCAGCCACCGCGCGATTTCCGAACCAATGCCGGCACCCGCGCCGGTCACAATTGCATTGCGACCAGAGAGGTCAATCTCAATGCTCATTGCGCAATCCCGGTGAACAGCGCGATCAATTGATCGACGGCCGCTTCGGCCCAGGTGTTGAGTGTGGGTTCATCGGTGCCGCCGATTGGATGCGGAAGAACAAGTAGACGCGTGTCGGGTGCGCCGAAACTTGTCGACAATGTTTTGGCCACCGGTTCGAACTGCGTCGTTGTCGCCACAACCGTGGGCTTGCCATTTCGTTCAAGTTCGATGGCATCGTGCACGGAATAGGCGGTACACGAACCGCAGTCGGCCGCTCCAGTAATGACGATGTCCGCCTCGGCAAGAAGTAACGCCAGTCGATCTTCCGCTAATGGGATAGCGGCATTCGCAGACTGACCAAGCGGGCCCTTTTTGGTGATGACCGAAACCACTGCGCCTGTTCGAGCCGCGAGTGCTTCGGCGGCATGGATCATCACCACATCGGCGTTGGGCTTTCCATTATCTAGAACGGCGATGCGCAGACCCTTCAACGATGCCGGTGACGCCGCTAGCGAGGTTGAGATAGGGCCGGGTTCAGAATCGGGGAGGTACACGGAAATAGTCATGGTCAACCCTCCAGCGGCAGTGTTGCGCTGCGAGTCATTCCCCACGAGGGAACCACTAACGAGTGTTTACCGGGGCCGCCCGATACCAGCACTCTGATGTTGTCAGCGTCGCCAGTCATGGGCAGAAGTTCGTCGTCGTCAACGGCCTTCATCCAATTCGCCCAAGCAAGTTCTTGGAAATGTTTGCGGAACACCCAGGCCGGGATGCGGGCGG
>Ga0209296_1000118_pt1 | contig 65164 bp, 96 predicted proteins | sample S_130206_EF_Meta_FD_187319 | JGI IMG/M metagenome (GOLD analysis project Ga0209296, IMG submission 187319) | Freshwater microbial communities from Lake Simoncouche, Canada to study carbon cycling - S_130206_EF_MetaG (SPAdes) (version 2) | ecosystem: Environmental > Aquatic > Freshwater > Lake ...
AACACAGGCGTTGGACATGGTACTTTAGGCTCTAACACAACAGGCTCAACCAACACAGCCGTTGGTCGTGATGCACTCCAAGCCAACACCACAGCCTCTAACAACACTGCTGTAGGTTATCAGGCGGGGTATACAGGGTCAACAAACTGCGGTAACTCAACATTAATCGGCTACCAAGCGGGTTATACACAAAACAACGGAATTGTTGGAGCATCAGAAAACACTTTTGTCGGATACAAAGCTGGCTATGGGGTAACCACTGGTGTTAAAAATACCTTTATTGGCGGTGGTGTTGGTGGCGGTGTGGGTGCTGGCGGCGCAGTAACTACTGGATATAACAACACCATCATTGGAACTTACACAGGCAACCAAGGCGGCTTAGACATTCGCACAGCAAACAACTACATCGTGCTGTCTGATGGGGATGGGAATCCTAGGCTAATCATAAATGGCTCTACTGGATATTTTCAAACTGGACTTGGTGCATCGTCTCCATATAACGCAACAACTGCATCAGCGGCAAATGTAAATATTTTTTCAGATGGCGCTCTTTATCGCTCCACTTCTGCATTGAAGTACAAGCAAGATATACGAGATATTGAGTCTATTGACATTAATCTTTTGCGTGGTGTCCGCTATAAATCAAAATGTAAAGGCGATGACCAAACTAAAGACTATTTTGGTATTGTTGCGGATGAAGTTGATGCCGCAGGAATTAAAGAATTGGTCAGCTATGGCGCAGAAGGTGAAGTTGAAGGATTCCAATACGAACGCCTGACCGTGGTATTGCTCAAAGCAATACAGACACTCAAAGCAGAGCTTGACAGCCTCAAAGCCCAAATCAACGGAGCATCAGCATGACCACCTTCACCACGACCATCACGGCCATGTACACCTTGCAACAGCCTGATCCCAACTATGTGGTCAATGTGCTGTGGCAAGTCACGGGCGTGGACGGGGAGTACACCGCCAGCATCGGCGGCAACACCACCTTTGATTCCAATCAGGCCGAAACATTCATTCCGTATGCAGACCTGACAGAAGCCATCGTCATTGGCTGGATTCCAGAACAAGCTACGGCAAGCGCACAAGCCTGTGTGCAGGGCCAGATCGACAGCATGATCACACCGCCTGTTAGTCCACAGAACACCCCTCTTCCTTGGAGCGCATAAATGACCACGACCATCAATGCCAGCACCACGGCTGGCTTAGTTCAAACTGCTGACACCAGCGGCGTGTTGGCGCTTCAAACTGCGGGGACTACGGCGGTTACTGTAAATGCTTCACAGAATGTGGGTGTTGGTACTGCTTCGCCTAGCTCAAGGCTGACAACCTCTGGGACAACGGGCACTGCTAACGGGCTTACGATTATTGATACAGACTACAGCAACGACACGCATCAAATTTACGGAAACAACTCACTGCATCTTTCCGCAGGCACAGGAGGTGCGGGGGCAATTTTATTTAGAACGGCTGGCACAGAACGAGCACGTTTTAACTCCACGGGCGCACTTGTTCTTGCTGGTGGTACAACTACGGCAAATGGTATCGGCATCACCTTCCCCGCAACTCAATCAGCATCAACCAACGCAAACACTTTGGATGATTATGAAGAGGGGACTTATACCGTAACGGCATCATCTAACTCTGGTTCTATAACCTCTTACACGGCTTATGGAACTTATACAAAAATTGGCAGACAAGTATTTTTATCGGCAAATGTGAATGTTATTACTGCTGGAACCGCTAGTGGGGCTTTAATTATTTCCATACCGTTTACAGCCCCAAACACTGCGTATCAATATTTCTATGGAGTGGGGTCTGAAACACAATTAACAGGGAATGGATACCAAGTATATATAGCTCCAAATTCTACAAATGCAGTCATGGTAACTTATGCCGGTCTTGGTATTACATACGCAAACGGCACAAGTTATGCTTTTAGCATGAACTATTTTGTATCTTAATAAGGAAACAACAATGTCACTCACCAAATCAACCACCATCGACCAAATCACTGTCACTGAGAACGGCATCGTGCTGTACCGTGAAGCCACACGCATCATGGAAGACGGCAACGAACTGAGCCAAACCTACCATCGTTCAAGCCTCACGCCGGGGCAAGACTTGACGGGCATCCCCGCCAATGTCGTTGCACATTGCAATGTGGCTTGGACTGCTGAAGTCATTGCGGCGTATCAAGCACAAGTGGCCGCACAACAAGCTGGAGCATAACCATGTCACTGATTCTTTCTGGAACAGACGGGCTGTCGGATGTTGACGGCACTGCCGCAACCCCTGCTATCAGGGGAACGGACGCAAACACAGGCATCTTCTTCCCTGCGGCTGACACCATTGCCTTTGCTGAAGGTGGTGTAGAGGCCGCAAGGTTTGATAGCTCTGGTAACTTTGGCTTGGGTGTTACGCCTAGTGCTTGGCAAGTAAACAATCGGGCAATACAGTTGCTTGAAGGTTATGCAAGTATTTCTTCCAACAATTCCCAAGGTTGCTGTGATGTTGCTTTTAACTGTTTTAACGCAGGTTCTGCGGCTACTTCAGGTTGGAAATATACAAACACAGGAGTTGCCGTTTCTTTATTTCAACAGCAAGCGGGAGCATTTAAGTTTCTTACAGCAGCCTCTGGCACAGCAGGTAACGCCATCACCTTCACCCAAGCAATGACGCTTAATGCTTCTTCGCAGTTGTCTATTGGAACTACGAATGCTGACGGGCGTTTGTGTTTGCAAGAGACTGCTGCTGGCGCTGGTGCTACTTTCTACAGCACCGCAGGAAACTCTGGTGGTCAGATTGGAACAACCAACGAATCTGGCGCTAATAACGGCGTTGAAATTAATGCTTATCGCGGTAGTGGCAAGATTATTTTTAAGACAAACAATGCGGAAGTCGGCAGATTTGATAGCTCCGGTAACTTGCTGGTGGGGGCAACTGCAACTGCCGCATATTTTGACGGAAAAGTTAATTCTTATTCGGCATCATCTGTTCCTTCTTTTGCGGGTAAACAAGGTGCTGCAACTGCCGCTGTTAATGTTGCATGGAATGCCGCAACATCTGGGGATAATATTTTTGAGTATTTTGTAACTGAAGCAAGCCCAACAGTACGAGGCGGTATTAATTACAACCGAGCAGCAGGTCTTGTTGTTTACGCCACAACTTCTGATTATCGAGCTAAAGAAATTAGCGGCCCTGTTGTTAATAGTGGTGTATTGATTGATTCAGTACCTGTTTACATGGGCACAATGAAAGGCGCAACACAAGAGCGCCCAATGTTCATTGCTCACGAAACCCCAGCTTACGCACACTCTGGCGAAAAAGATGCTGTTGATAAAGATGGCAATCCTGTTTATCAGCAAATGGATACATCGGCACTTGTACCTATTTTGTGGGCTGAAATTCAATCCCTTCGTAAACGCCTTGCGGCACTGGAGTCAGCATGATTAAACTGGAACTGCCAATTGACGCTGTAAACATGATCCTTGGGGCTTTGGGGGAACTCCCAGCCAAGACCAATGCAATGGCGCTGATGTTGCTCATCAAAGAGCAGGCCGACCCCCAAGTGCCTCCTGAGACTGTGGAGCAGCCATTGACCCAGTAACGGCCTTTGCCCTGTGCAAAGGGGCATATGAAGGAATCAAGGGCTGCATCAGCGTTTACCAAGACCTGAAAAAGACAGGCAACGATCTGACAAAGATCACGGGTGAAGTTGGTACAGCCCTTTCAAGTTTCTTCAAGGGCCACGCAGAATTGGAGGCCAGCCATGAGAAGGCCGAGGCCCAGCGGGAAGACAACCAGAAAAAGGGGATTAAAGACAACCTTGCCACACAAGCCATAGACAATGTGATGTATCTGCGGCAGACCAAGCAGTTTTACGCCGATCTTGAGAAAATGGTGCGCTGGGAGATGGGAATGCCTGATATGTGGCGTGACATCGTAGAAGAGTACCAGCGGCTCTTAGACCAGAAATCGGAACAGGCGGCCCTGGAACTGTACCAAAAGCGGGTGAAAGCATGGCGGCGACAAAGGTTAAAAAATCAGATACTGGACAGGGTGCTGGAAACGCTGGTGGTGGTTTTCGTAATCGGATACCTGATATGCCTAATGTGGATAATCAGTCTTCATCATCGGGGTCGTTTGGATACCTTTTTGTCCTGACACTGTTTGCACTGGTCTTTGTGCTGATGATCCCTTTGGTGGGGATGCTATATGTAGATACCATGGTTGTGAAACGGGAGGCCCGAGCGCAAATGGAAAAAACCGAAAAACTGCGAAAGCAGATTGAAGACGAAAGAAAAAAAGATGACGGAAAAACTGGAAGCCAAGTCGGCCCTCATTGAAAAGGTGGCGTTTGCCCTGCTGCCAATCCTGTTCACTTGCGTGGTCTACCTGATGAACGCCTTGTCCACTTTGTCGCATGAAGTGACCATTCTGAACAACAAGATCAGCTTGGTGGTGACCTCAGACAACAAGCAGGCCAGCAACACTGGGGCAGAGCTTGCCCGTGAGAAGCTGCGCCAAGACTTGGAAAAAGAAGTGCAAAAGAACCGGGATGACATTCAAGTCAACCGGATGCACATCGCCATTCTTGAAGAAAAAATTGGTGTCACTCAACGCATAAAAGGAAAATAATGCTCACTCTGTTCTCATCCCTCATCAGCTTTCTCATGGGCGGCTTGCCCAAGATTCTGGAATTCTTCCAAGACCGGGCCGACAAGAAGCATGAAATTGCCCTTGCCGCCATGCAGACCGAGCGGGAACTGGCGCTCAAGAAAGCTGGCCTGGAAGCGCAAGAGCGTATTGAACACATCCAGACTGAGCAGATTCAGATCAACGCAGAAGTAACCAACGCCCAGACTGCCATGCAGGAGCGCCAAGCTCTGTATGCACACGACATAGCCTTGGGCCAAGGGGCCAGCACCTGGGTCATCAATATGCGTGCGGCAACCCGCAGCGTCATTACCTACGGCATGTTTGCCATGTTTATGTTCGTGGAAATCTTTGGCTTCTATTACGCATGGCACACAAACGTGGAATTCACCGTGGCGCTGGACAACCTGTGGGACGATGAAACTCAGATCATCTGGGCGTGTATCGTGAGCTTCTGGTTTGGCGGTCAGGCGTTTAAGAAATGAATCTCAGCCCAGAGGCCATCAAGGTCATCTGCCACCATGAGGGCATTCGGTTTAAACCATACCGCTGCCCAGCACAGCTTTGGACAATAGGAGTTGGACATGTACTTTACCCAGATCAAGGCAAGCTACCAATGGATCAAAGAGGCGCTTACCCGCTTCGCTCAGAAGATAACCGGGTTTTTTCAAAGGATGAAGTAGATGGGATTCTCAGAAGCGATCTTGCAAGGTTTGAGCGTGGAGTGGCTCAGTTCTGCCCCGTTCCCCTTACACAAGGTATGTATGATAGCCTTGTTAGCTTTAGTTTTAATGTCGGTCTTGGAACACTCCAGCGTTCAACGCTTCGTCAAAAGCTGCTTCGGGGCGATAAAGCGGGTGCTGCGGAAGAACTATTGAAGTATTGCATGGCTGGTGGGAAAATACTCAAAGGGCTGCAAAATCGGCGTATCGATGAACGAGCCATGTTCTTGTCATAAGGTAGACCATGCCACTCAAAAAAATTCAACTCAAGCCCGGTGTAAACAGAGAAAACACACGCTACACCAGTGAGAATGGGTGGTATGACTGCGACAAGATTCGCTTTCGCCAGGGTACGCCAGAGAAGATTGGTGGCTGGCAACAAATCTCTGCAACTACATTTCTTGGGTTTTGCCGCTCTCTGTGGGCCTGGGTGACTCTGGGCAATTTAAACCTGCTGGGTGTTGGCACAAACCTGAAGTTCTACATTGAGCGGGGCGGTGTTTATAACGACATCACCCCAATCCGTGAAACGGTAACCCTGACCAACCCGTTTACAGCAACAAATGGCTCCACCACCATTGCGGTGGCTGACACAGCCCACGGGTGCATTACGGGTGACTACGTCACCTACAGTGGCGCAGGTATAACCAGCCTTGGCGGGACTATCACAGCCGCAGTCCTAAAGGGTGAGTTCCAGGTTACGGTCATTGACATAAACAACTACACCATCACTGCATCAGTTGCGGCCAATGCCACAGATGCGGCTGGCTCTCCCGGTGGCGGTACAGTCGTTACCCAGTACCAGATCAACACTGGGCCTTCATTCACCGTTCCGCTGACAGGCTGGGGCACTGGGCCTTGGGGCTATGGGACATGGGGTAACGGCCAAGTACAGACCGATGCTATGCGGTTGTGGAGTCAAGTTAACTTTGGTCAGGACTTAATATTTGGCCCACGGGTTGGGGCTATTTATTATTGGAACGCCAACCTTGGCGTGGCGGCTTCAGAGTTCACAGTGACCATCGCAAACCCTGCGGTTGTAACTTTTGCCTCTTTGAGCGGAATTCCCAATGGAACAGCAATCCAACTCACCACTACGGGTGCTTTGCCAACTGGCTTGGCTGTGGGCACGGTCTACTATGTGGCTGGCTCCTCTGGGGCAACCTGTAATCTGACCGCCACCTTTGGCGGTGTAAACATTATCACCACCGGGACACAGTCTGGCACTCATTCTGTCTCTCCACGGGGCATAAACATCGTCAGTTTGGCAAGCGCTTCTGCTTGCCCAATCATCCAAAACTACATTACGGTGTCTGATACAAGCCGGTTCGTGTTTGCTTTTGGAACCAACGATTACGGCTCAACCACCCAAGACCCCATGCTGATCCGCTGGTCTGATCAAGAGTCTGTGGTGAACTGGACACCTGCTGCCACCAATCAGGCGGGTAGCCTTCGCCTGTCACATGGCTCTGAGATCATTACAGCCATGCAGGCCCGTCAAGAGGTGCTGGTCTGGACGGACTCATCCTTGTATTCCCTGCAATATGTTGGTGCGCCCGTTGTGTGGGGTTCTCAGCTTGTGGGCGACAACGTTTCCATAGCATCTGAAAACTCAGTGGCATATGCCAACGGCGTGGCCTACTGGATGGGCGTGGACAAGTTCTACAAGTACCAGGGAACAACCCAGACTCTGAACTGTGACCTGTGGCAGTATGTCTTCCAAGACATCAACAAGCAGCAGTTTGATCAAGTGTTTGCCGGGACAAATGAAGGCTTCAATGAAATCTGGTGGTTCTACTGCTCTGGCACAAGCACCACGGTGGACAGCTATGTAATCTTCAACTACGCAGAAAACCAAGGCCAGGGGTGCTGGTATTACGGCTCTTTGGCCCGTACAGCATGGCTGGATTCTGGCTTGAGGGACTACCCCCTTGCCGCCACCTATGAGAAAAATCTGGTTGACCATGAGGTTGGTGTGGATGACAACACCACAGGAACGGCTGTGGCAATGGAGTCCTTCATTACCTCCGCAGAGTTTGATGTGGAAGACGGGGACAAGTTTGGCTTTATCTGGCGTGTGTTGCCTGATGTGAAGTTTGTTGGATCAACCGCAGCAAACCCACAGATTACGATGTATCTCAAGCCCATGCAGAACTCAGGCTCTGGGTACAACGTACCTCCATCTCTGGCCGGGTCAGACAACGCCACTGTCACTCGCACGGCAACAGTTCCAATTGAAGAGTTTACAGGTCAGGTGTACATCAGGGTTCGTGGCCGTCAGATAGCCATGGAGTACCGATCAACTACGCTTGGGGTTCAGTGGCAAGCTGGCTCACCCCGTATCGACATTCGCCAGGACGGCAGACGATGACTGACATTCGCAAGTTTGTAGCGCCTGCGCTATCAACTGTACCGCTTGCGTATGAGAAGCTGAACGAAGATTTGTTCCGCAACATGTTGCGCCTGTACTTTAACCAGATTGATGGCGCGGCTCAGCAATTGATCACAAATAACAACCTGCTATATTCTGTTTACACAGTGGCTACGCTGCCCAGTGCAGCTACCAGCGGCACGGGCGCTAGGACATTTGTGTCTGATGCCTTAGCTCCAGTGTTTGGAGCAACCGTGGCAACCGGCGGGGCAATAGCCACCCCTGTGTATTCAGACGGCACGAATTGGAAGGTGGGCTGACATGGAGCAAATGACCGTCAAAGAAATCCTTGCCATTGATCTGGCAAAGAACTACAAAGATGAAAATGCCACCGTGGATGAATACTATGACGGGTTGCAGAATGTGCTTAAACAAGACAAAACGCTTGAGCAAGTCGGCAATACGTTGTATATACAGAAACAAGTTGCCCCAGACGTAATGGAATTTCATTGTGCAAATGCTGACTCAAAGGCCAACTTTATCAAGAACGGCGCAGAGTATTTGCAGAAACTCCAAAATCAAAATTACAAAAAAGCCTACACCACCTATGATGACCCACGGTGTGAAGATTTTTTAAAAGGCTTTGGTTTTCCCTATGAGATACAAAAAATAGATCAAGGGAAAAATGCAACATATAAAGCGGAAGTGAGCTTGTAATGGGATTCCTCCAACAGATAACAGGCGGCGGGAACATCATTCCCGGCGTAGATAACCCATTTCAAAGCGGCCAGACAGTTTGGTTACCCGGCGCTGGCGGTTTAAACCCGCTCAACTCACAATCAGCGGTTGGGCAACTGACCAAAGACCTTGGTGCTTTAAACCCATATAACCCTGATTCCGTTGCTGGCAAAGTTGTTGACAATATTGGCAAGGACATGGCCGCAGACCCAGCCAAATGGGTTGCTATTGCGGCGGCTGTGGCAACAGGTCAATTGTGGGCTATTCCTTATATCAATGGAGTGGCGGCGCTTACCAAAAAGAACAGTACCCCTGAGGAGTGGCTTACAGAGGGCATAAAAGCCGCCGCCATTCAATATGGTGGAGAGTGGGTTTCCGAAAACGTTGCGGGGTCTGCGGGGTATGTGGATTACGACACAATGGATTGGGTTCCCGGCACGGGAGTCACGGGCGCAACCGGATCAGCCGCTGTTGGAGCAACTTCGGCAAACATTGCCCGGAACATCTTTGCCACTGCCGCCCGACAAGGCAGCACAGACATTAATAGCGCTCAAATTGTCACCGGGGCAATTACCAGCGAAGCGTTGAATGAAGCATTTAAATACATGCCTGGGTTTGATGGGCTCACCAAGGGTGAGCAGTCGGCTACTGTCAACGCTTTTAAGGTTGCTTTTAACAAAGACAGCAATGCCGCCTATCAATTGTTTAACCAGGGTTTTGATGCCACTATAAAAGGGTTGAACAAAGCCGCAGTATCCGCAGGATACAAAGATATAAACGAGCGGAATGCGGTAAACAATTTTGTCATGGCGGGCGGTAGCAAGGAAGACATTGACGCATTAACCCAAAGAGAAAAAGCCTCAGAAGATGCGCAAAATGCTTATGTGCCAGAACTTGAAAAGTACAACACTTGGAATGACAAGGTTGCCAAATATAACGAAGGACTGGCCCGGTACAGCCAAGTCATGCCTTATGGCGAAAAAGTTGCGTTGTATAAATCGTTAAACGCTGATTGGGCTTGGATGCAAGATGCCAAAAATCAGCCTATGGCATACAACGAGCTATATAGCCTGTGGGAGAACTCCGACAAAGTCTGGAATGAATCGTATGCCTACACAAGAAACCTGAAGACCTTGCAAGATGAGGGTTGGGATACTTTGGCCCAGCAAAAAGAAGCAGCGGACCTGGGGTTTATAACTCCTCGTGATTATGATGTTTACCTGACCGATCAGAAGATTGCCCAAATTGCAAAAGATAATGGTTTTGATAGCGTAGAACAGATGCGAGAGGCGGGAGCCGTTGGCATCTCAACCCGCGCAGCTTACGACACATGGCTGGCAGAGGAAGAAGAGCGGCGCAGGGAAGCAGAGCCTGAACCTGAGCCTACCCCGGACCCAGAACCTGAGCCTACCCCGGACCCCATACTGGACCCCATACTGGACCCAGAGCCTGAGCCTACCCCGGACCCAGAGCCTGATCCCACACCGGACCCAGAGCCTGAACCTGATGTCTGTGCCGAAGGTTGGCATTGGGACGGCAGCATGTGCGTGCCCGACGATGAGGAGCCGCCTGAAAAGCCTGAAGACTGCCAAGAGGGCTACGTATATGATTTTGCGTCTGGAGCATGCGTTCCAATAGACGGCAAAGAACCAATAGAAGGCCCGGAAGACTGCGCCGAAGGTTGGCATTGGGACGGCAGCAAGTGCGTATTGGACGACGATGTAGGGGAACCCACTGACTGCCCTGAGGGCTATCTGTACAACATGGAGACCCGGAGTTGTGAGTCAATCAGCGACCCAACGCTCCCCAAGGTTCCTACAATAAGGCTCCCCAAAACGCCGACGACGCCCAAAACACCGACGACGACGCCCAAAACGCCGACGACCCCAGTTACAACTCCGACGACCCCGACGGCTACCGACCCCAACCAAAATAATATGGCGCTATTTGCATTGATGGCGTCTTTGGGAGATCAACCGGCGGCAACCCCCGCTCCGGCGGTGGACAACACTCCGTCAGAGCCGTTTGACTTCACCAGCGAGTTTGAAGTAAACCCTTTTGCAAAAGGGCAATCCGCATCTAAAATGGCCCATGGCGGGTCGGTGGATGAATTGTTAGAAATTCTGAGAAGGAATTGATATGGCGCTGTTTATAAACGAATATGGGGACTACGAAGATGACGGCATGGGCGACCCCAATGACTTCACAATCATAGACCCCGGCGTTTTTACTGGCGGAGCGGACCCCGGAGACCCAGGAGACCCGGCAGACCCCGGTACATTTACTGGGGGAGTGGACCCAGGAGACCCAGGCCCCACCCCTGGGGATTACGGCGATGTCGCCAATGAAGATTGGGACAAATATCGTGCCCGGATTGAAGTCCTTCGGCCCGGTGCAACTATTGATGACCAAAAAGAATTTAATACTTGGGCCAAAGCCAAAGGTATTGCACAAAGTACTATAGATAGCCTCAAGACCGCGTTCAAAAAGCCTGACGGGTCCATCAATTGGTCTGCGCTTGGCGGTGTCGCCGGGGCCTTGTCGTCTGTGACTGGGCTAGGCCAACAGAAAGTTACTGGCGGGTATGCCGGGAGCATCCCAAACTACGCCGTATCCAAGGCAGCTATTAACTACAACGACCCAAACCGTCGGCCTGGGGCTTCAGGGCGCGACTACTTTACCGCCCCCAGGTATGCAACAAACCAAGCGGATTTGAATGCCGCAAACACGGCCACTGCCGCAGACGCGCAAGGCATTTTGAGCGGGTACAAAAAGACCACGGCAGACGAAGCTGCAAACCCATATACCAAAGCAGGCGTTACGGCGTTGGCAACACCTTGGGCTAAAACAAGCACCGCCACGGAGGCTGCACCTACTACCACTGCGGGCGCATCTAGCGTAAAGTCCATGCTGCCTACCCCGGAAGATGCAATCGCGTGGTACAAGCAAAACTCACCTTACAACGGACCTAAAACTATGGCAAGCGGCGGCATATTGAACATGGCAAAAGGGCGTTATTTGCAGGGCCCCACTGATGGCATGGCAGATAAACTGCCTGCGCACATTGACAATGACCAGCCTGCGGCTTTGAGCCATGGCGAGTTTGTGGTTCCTGCGGATGTCGTGTCTCACTTGGGCAACGGCAACAGCGACGCTGGTGCAAAGAAGTTGTACCAAATGATGGACCGCATCCGCGAAGCCCGCACAGGTACTAAAAAGCAGGGTAAGCAGATCAATCCGGACAAATTTATGCCCGGCGGAATCGTAGGCTACTCTTCTGGCGGGGGCGTTCAGCGCTTTGTTGGGGGTGGTACTCCTACCGCTGCCGATACTTCGACTGCTTCCACGCTGTCGCCTTGGGTTGGGGACTATGTAACCAGCACCCTGGGCAAAGCGCAATCGCTGGCTGACCAGCCATACCAAGCGTACAAAGGGCCCCTGACTGCCGGACCTTCTGATCTGCAACAACAAGCGTTTGCAGGTGCCAGCAACTTGGCCACTACTGGGTACACCCCAACGACCTACACAGGCGGTATTTTTGACGCTAACGCGGCAAAACAGTACATGAACCCATACTTGTCGTCGGCGCTCAACCCACAACTGCAAGAGCAACAGCGGGTGGCGGACATTGCCCGGGTAGCTGATGCTGGCCGGTTGACTCAAGCTGGGGCCTATGGCGGCGGGCGGCAGGCAATCATGGAGTCTGAGGGTCGCCGTAACTTGCTGGACAAGCAATCTTCACTGATCGGCCAGGGATACAACACGGCCTACGACAAAGCCATGGCTCAGTACAACGCAGACCAGCAACGCCGGTTGGACGCAGAGAAGTCCGGTGAAGCTTCACGCCAATATAGCGCTAACTACGGGCGCGATACGCTCAAGGATTTGGCTGGGCTGGGTGCCACGCAGCGCGACATTGAGCAGCAAGGCATTACCGCCGACGAGAAAGAGTTTGAGAAGCAGCGCGACTGGGACAAGCAGATGCAGCAATACAAGTTGTCACTGCTGGACAAGCTGCCGATTTCCACGGCGGTCAATACGGCCAATACCAACCCCCTGCTGAGTTTGATTCAGTCCAGCACGGGCACCGCTGACTTCTTGAAGAAGTGGAATGAAATCTTTAACCCTACGCCCCCAGCTAAGTAAGGACCAACAATGAACCTCGACCACCTTGACGAATTGTTGCAGTATGTGCCTGAGCCGATGCTGGATGCGTACTCTAAAGGCAAGAACCCCAGAGTAGTTCCGCCTTGGGCGGCTGCGGCAGCTTTGAGTGAGAAAGTAGCTGAGAAGCAGGCTAACACTGTTGCGCAGGGCGCAGCCCAAGGCCCCCAGCCAAGCGTTATGGACCAGCTTCGCCAAAAAGCCGCTACGCTTAATACTCAGGCGCAGATGCAACAGAGCCAAGGCCAAGGCGGACTGCCCGGGATGCTCCCCCAACCCCGTATGCAGCCACAAGCAGAACCCGACGTTCAGATGGCCGCATCGGGCGGCTTGATGGGTGTGCCTGTGCGCGGTGATATGTTTGGCATGGCCGGTGGCGGCATTGTCAGTTTTGAGGCTGGCGGTAGCAGCGCGGACGCCATTCTGCGTGCGTATTTAAAAGAAAAAGGGATAACTACGGGGGAGTTTGCTAACTTGTCGCCCGACGAGCAACGCGCCGAGCGGGTAAAAGCTGGGGCTGTGCTTCCTGAAACTGCGCCATCCGACTCGACAAAACCCAAAACTGCCAGGGCTCCCACCATGACGGAGCGTGGCATCAGAGGCATAAGTTCTGCTGGTAGTGCTGTAAATACGGGCGCTAATGCAGCAAGCGGAATGTTGAATAAAGCCGCAGGACCGTTAGCCGCCGCTTCGCTTTTGCCTGAGTTGTACGGCACATCTCCAGAAGAAGTGGCAACGCTTAAAGCAGCGGAAAAACCCAACGCTGTTGGGAGAGACACCCCTGACCAAAACATGGTTGAGCGGCTTATTACTGGTCTGTTTTCTCCCAAAAAGGTTGAGCGCCCGCCTGTTGATTACGGGAATACTGGCAACTACGGCAATGAAGGCCGCGCATACCCACAACCCAACGTGAGTGCTGGGGAGGGCGCAAAGCAAGCGGAGTACGCACGGCTGATTAAGCAAGGTATGCCCCCTGAGATGGCAGCAAAAGCGGCGGGTATGTCTACCGCTACGCCAGCAGCCGCCGCTCCAAAAACCGGGTTGCCCGGAATGCTTCAGCAACGTCCTGTTGCCGCTGGTCCCAGCGCTGGCCCTGCCGCTACTGGTGGTTCTGGTGCCTTGGATACCTACAACAAAGACCCGGCAGTTGCATTTGCTCGGAACTACTTGTCTGAGTCCCCAACGCTTCCCGCTGTGACCAAAGACTTTGGGGAGTATCAACAGCAACAGGAAGCCAAGCTGCGTCAGGCAGGCGTCAAGCCTGGGGAGGCTCCGTGGGAGCTTGCCCAAAAAGACATGGCTGAGATTCAAGCCCGTCGCGCCAAAGAAGATGCCGCACGGGAAAAGACCAAAGAAGGCCGCTCTTGGGATGAACTCATGGAGTTTTCTTCTGGCTTGACTGGCAGCAACTTCGGTGCTGGCATGGCCCGTGGTAGCAAGGCTTCGCGTGAGTTGCGCCAGAAGTTCCAAGCGGACGACGAGTCATATGCCAAGATGCGCGATGAGCAAGACACGAAGCTCAAAGAGATGAACCGTCTGGCCATGGGTGCCAAGTTCGATCTGGCCAATGGTCGCATCAAAGAGCACGACCAGAAACTGGCTAAACGTGACGAACTCATGGCGGACTACAGGAAGAACCAAGCTACTCTGGCTGGAAGCATATCCACTGGGGCAGCTACGGCTGCGGCGGCAGATCAAACTGCGGCAGGACAACGGTACGCAGCTCAGCTTCAGGCGATCACCAGCAGAGAAGCCAACACCCGGGCGGACAAAAGGTTGCAAGTGGATAGCCTTAAAGCGCTGGAGTCCAACCTTCTGACTGAGCTAAACAAATATGGCACGTTACTTCCCGCCGACAAAAAACAACGCGCTGCTTTGCAGCCTCTACTGGACGACATTCGTAGGTCCCTTGCCGCAGTAGGCGGATATACAATGCCCCAGACCCCCGGCGCAGGACGCCCCGGCGGCGCAAAATTCTTAAACTACGAGACGAAATAGCATGCCAATTGCTCGATTTCAAATGCCCGATGGGCGGATAGCGCGGTTTGAAATCCCTGCGGGCCTAAGCCCAGAGCAAGCGGAAGCGCTGATACAAGCGGAAATACCCAACATTCCGCCTTCCGCAAAGCAATCCTCGTTCTTCGGGGAGTTGCAACGCGGCATTGAGCAGCCGATATCCTCAATACGCACTGCGTTTGGTTCACTTACCTCCCCCGAAGAAGCCGCCACTGCCGGGGTGGAGCGCAGCCAAGCTATAGCCGAAAAGACAGGCGAAGGGCCGTCCTTGGAGGCAGTCAAACGTGCGTATGCTGACAAAGGGCTATTGAGTGCAGCGGGGGAAGTTGTTTCCCAAATACCTAAGGCTATTGCTGGACAAGGCGGTACGTTTGCAACTGCTGCTGGCGGGGCTCGTTTAGGTGCTGCGGCGGGCAGGCCGCTGGGCCGCATGGGATCGCTTGTTGGCGGGGGGCTCGGGGCTGCTACGGCGCTCATGCCCCAGATGTTTGGCTCAATGCAAGAACGCCAAGCCGCTGAGCAACAGGAGCGCGGAGAGCCGGTAAGCATCGACCAAAGTAAAGCGGCAGTAGCCGCTGTTGGGCAATCTGCTTTGGAAGGTGCTGGGCAGGCTTTGGTATTGGGTAAGGGGATTGTCAAGGGCATTCTTGGTATTACCGATGATGCCGCCCTTATGACTGCCAAAGCGCAGGCTAAGTTGGTCCAAGAAGCTGAGCGTTCTCTGGCCGCAGCCACAGGGCGTGGAGTTGCGCGAGGCGCTACAGAAATGCCCATTGAAGTTGGCCAAGCTATTTTGGAACGGTGGCAGGCAGGCTTGCCGCTCACCGGGGATGACGCATACAAAGAGTACGCTGAGAACGCCTACGGCGCGGCAATCGTTGGGGGCCCAATTGGCGGAGCCACCGGGGCATTGTCCAGAGGGCAAGCCCGAGACCAACTGTTGGCCAAACCTGAAAAAGCTCCGGGGGGTTTACCCCCACCCCCTCCAAATATATCGCCTGAAGCTCCCCCGGGAACCCAAGGCGAATTGTTCACTCCAGAGCAGCTTGCGGGTGTGGAGCGCGGCAAGGCCGCTGGGATAGCGCCAACAGACATCCCGCCCCAAAGCGCCCGCCCTGCGGAAGTTGAGCCTACAGGTGAGCAGTTGGGTCTGGGGCTTGAGGGCACCCGTGAGTATGCTGATCTGGTCAAAGAGCGTGAGCGCTTGAAGCGCATGCCAAAAACTCCAGAAGTCCGGGCCCGCATTGACGACCTGACTGAGCAACTCAAAGGCCGCAACCTGTACGAGATTGACCAAATCCGTGCCCGGCAGGAAGAAGACGCAGCAGCCCGAAAGGAGTTCCCCGGGTTGGCAGAGACTGCGCCTATCGTGCCCCGTGGGCAGGCCGACTTGTTCACCGAGGAAGAAGCCCCCGTGCCGACAGACCGTGCACAGGGTCCAACACAAGAGCCGATTGCCGAACCCACCCTGCGGGAAAAAGGCCCCAAGCAGCTTACCCTGCCACTGCGGCGCACCCCAGAAGGCCAACCCACTACGTTTGGCCAGCCCGAACCCACCATTACCGCCGAAGAGATCATGCTCACGGCCATTCCTTTGCAGCCCGGACCGGCAGCATGGGTTATGAAAAACGTTGCGGGAACCACCCGGTCACAGCTTGCAGACCTTGTAAAGCGCCAACCTGACCTCATCCAAGGTCCTGGTAGTCGCGCTCGTTTGTTGCGCACACTGCTTGCAACTGATGTACCTGCTTTTGAAGAGGCCCCCCGTGTACGTACCCCAAATCGCCCGAAACCTGCAACTCAGCCAGTCGTTGAGCCCGGAGTTAGTGAGCCAAGCGTGGGAGTTCCTAGTGAGCCTGCCGCTGGACCATCCGCAAATCCACCTCGCGTTGCCCGACCCCCCAGAAAACTTGCGACACCTGTCGGCGGCAGACTGGCTGCTACTGGACAACCTGTTAGCCCGAGAGTTGAACCTCAAGGACCACAGCCCGGTGCATTGACTGAACCGGACATTGAAGAGGCAGACCGCAAAGCGGAAGCCGAGCGCATGCGCATCGCCATGGCGGGGGCGGCAAAGCCAAGCCGCCCAACTCCGCAGACACCCGCAGAACCCCGCCGCACAGCGCAGCCCACCCGTGAACTGCCTGAGCGCATGAGAGAGCCGATCGGCGCGTCTGACTTTGGTATGGAGGAGGGTGAGGTTGATATCACCCGTGGCCCACAGGGCATGCTGTTCCCCATGACCAAGGCAGAAGAAGCTGCCTACGGCAGAAAGAAACAAGCCGAGCGTGATGCTGAGATCACCGCAGAGGAAGAGACCACGCCCGCCCCAGAAAAAGACGAACGGCAGGGCGAATTGGACTTGCGTGAGCGCGAAGAAGCGCCCACTCCGCCCAAAGAAGAACCAAAGCGCATCAGGACTGCGCTGTCTATGGTCAAAGACATTGACGGCAAGAATTTGATTGACGTTGCCGAGTGGGCAGTCACTAATATGCCTGATGCAGACCAGCGAATCATTGCGCAACGAATTGCGGACACTTTGCGGGAGTTGCAGAAAGTCGGGGTAAAGATTGGCAACCTTACAGTTCGTCCACCGACCAGTCCAATTCCCGGGACCTATAGCGGCGGAGCCCGAGGCCGCGCTTCGCTAACCCAAAACAAAGGAATGACTGTATCGTCCGAAGTTGAAGTTGAAGTCAACCATCCAGATACTGATCCAGAAGGAAAATACAACGGCGTTAAGCCGGAAGTTATTTTGCACGAGCTTGTGCACGCCGCCACAATGAGTTCATTGAGAGTTGGTAATTTCCGTTCCGCCGCTAACACCGCTTTAGGCAAGCATGTGTCCGATATGTACGACTTGGCCCAGGCCATATTCAATCATGTGGATGCCAAGCACGCGCGGGGCGAAACGTTGAATGCCACAGAGAAGTTACTGCGTACCCGCTACATGCGTGATGTTGACGAGGTGTTGGCGTGGGGCATGACCAACCGGGATATGCAGGACTACATGGAGACGGTGCCGTACAAAGGCTCCAACATGTGGGACAAGTTTGTCACCCTTATTCGTGACATCTTGGGGATACCCGCCAAGGCAGACACGGCGCTGTCCGAACTGCTGCGCATCGGCGGAGCCCTCACTGGGCTGAAAGGTGCCGAGTTGGGCGAGGCTACCAAAGCATCAGGCAAACAGTTCTCCCTGGCCCCCAGCACCGAAGCCTTGGTGGATGCCATGGGCCCGCTGGACGGACAACAGAAGTCTGGTTTGACCAACCTCATCAACGGGTTTAAGCAACAGGGCGCTGAGCCAAGCTTGGGTACCAAATTCCGCACACAGACGGCAGACATTGCTGCCACCATCGAGAGCCGTATCTCCAATCAGTTCAATGGCGCGGTGCGCGATTCGTTGGGCAAACTCAACCCCATGGGGTTGTACCGGCAAGCACAGGACTACACCAAGATGCTGCTGTCCTACTTGCAGCGCGGTGGCTTTGTGAAAGACCCGATCACTGGCCTGTGGGTTGTGAGCAATGTGCCTGGAGTGCGCCCGCCTGCGGATATCTACAAGATGATTGGCGATTGGGGCAAGCGCAACGGCTACTCACAGGAAAAAGCCACGCAATACGCCAGCCGCGTCCTGGAGGCAGTGCGTTTGGACCAACTGCTCAAAGCGGACCCAGACTTCCCCAGCCACATGGACGCGCAGACCAGGGCCGCGCTTGTAGCGGAATACAGCGCAGACCCGGCATTCAAAGCCATGAACAAGCTCATGGACGAAGCGCGTATTGCCATGGTGGACAACTTGGTTGCCGTGGGCAGGCTCTCCCCCGAAAAAGGTAAGGAGTGGAAGGACGTGGTTGGGTATGTGCCGTTCGATCGCATCGATGACTTTGCAGAAAAGTTTAGCAAGTCCAAGCGCACCACCGGGCGTTCTCCCCTAATGCTTACCAAAGACCCTGAGCTTCGCGGCTCCCTGTCTCGTCCGGTCGGCAATGTGTTCGACAACTACATGAACACCCTGGGATGGATGGTTGGCCAGACCGTCAACAACGATGCCCGGACGCAAACACTGCGCACCCTGGAGGATATGGGTCAGGCCAAGTTCCTGCATCGCAGCCCACAAGGCAAAGCAAACACTGCCAGCGCATATGTGGATGGGGAACTCAACTACTGGGAACTGCCAAGCAAGTACGACGTGCTGGCATTCAAAGACCTCAACGCGCCCAAGGCGGCATGGTTGCAGAACTTGGGAGCCTTCTCCAATGTGCTGCGCACCACCGTGACGGCCATGCCTCCGTTTGCGCTCAAGCAGTTGACAGACGATATTCAGCGGGCGATCGTTACCTCCGGGGTGAAGAGCCCAGGGGCGCTCCTGTACATGTCGCTGACCAACTTCCCCAAGCTGGCGTTCGCCGCTCTGCGCGGCATCAAGCACCCGGTCGAGAAAGAACTGGGGGCTATGGGCATAGCGGGCGCATATGACTTTGTACAGGGCAAGCCCGCAGCTTCATTGCTGTCTGAGTTGGGCTACAAGCCACGCGGCTTTGTCAAAGAACTTTTGCACAGACTCAACGAGTTCACCCAGGCATCTGACTTGGCAGTGCGCAAGGCCATCTACGACCAGACCATCAAAGAGAGCGGCGACCAACTGTTGGCGCAGACTCGGGCCCGTGAGTTCATCAACTTCCGCCGCCGTGGAGCCAGCGACTTTGTTGGGGCCATGGTCACCACCATTCCCTTCTTCAACGCATATGTGCAGGGTATGGACGTGCTGTACCGCGCCGCATCAGGCGCAGACTCAAGTTCCTCAGTGGGCCGGGCCGAGGCCCGCAAACTGTTCTGGAACCGGGCGGCAGTGGTCACTGCACTCAGCGCCATGTATGCCCTGGGTAAGGACGAGGACGATGAGGATTACGCCGAAGCTGACCTGCGTACCCGCGACAGCAACTGGTTCATTGGGGGCCAGAAGCTATCTGTGCCGGGCGAACTGGGCGCTATCTTCAAGGTCATCCCCGAGCGTGTTGTGGAGTACTACAAACGCCAGGGCACACCTGAGGAGCAGGAAGCCTTTGAGGCTATGCGCACTGGCCTGACGTTCATATTTGAGCAGTACGTTGGCCGGGTAACTCCCATACCGCAGGCAGTTAAGCCCTTGCTGGAAGCATTCACCAACCACTCGTTCCTCACTGGGCGCGAACTGGAAGGTACCCACCACAAGCAGATGCTGCCAAGCCAACGCCGGTCTGCGGGCACAAGTGAGTTGGCCATCCAATTGGCTGAGTTTGCTAAGAACAACGTGGGTGTTGAGGTGTCCCCCATCATGCTGGACAACGCCATGCGCGGGTACTTCGGGTCAACGGCGGCACTGGTTACTGCAACAACCGACAGCTTGCTCAATCCATCCAGAGTGGACCGCCCCTTGCACAAGTGGGCCTTGCTCAGCAACTACATGATCGACCCCGTGGGCACTCGGCGTATCACTGAGTTCTACGAGGAGCGTGAGCGCGTTGGGAAGTTGCAGACGACCCTTAACGACTTGGCCAAGACCGACATGGCGGCGGCAGAGAGGTTTGTGGCTGAGCATGAGCAAGCCCTGGCACTCAACCCGTACATCAACTCCACCCTGGAGCAGCTTGAGAAGACCCGGGCCTACCGCAAGTATCTCAACAGTGCCGATGGTGCCCAGGAAATGTCCAAAGAAGATCGGGCACAGGAGCTTGAGGAAGTACGCAAGTATGAGGTGGAGTTGACCAAGTGGTTGCGCGAAGCCAAGACTGAGATTCGCAAACAGTATCCTAAGTAACGCGCCAGACCCGCACCCCATACCGCCCGTATTCACAACGGGCGCGTAGCTCCACCTCATAGCCAAGTGACCGCAGGGCGGGGCCCAGAGAAAGCTTTACCTGCCTGGGAGTTGCAGTGGTGGGCAGGAAAAACGATGCCCCCACGTTCAGCTTGTCCCAGTACACAAAGTACTCAACGCCGTGGACGACTATGACACGCGGGTCAGACTGCAAGGTCAGAGAATGCGGTTTCATTTAATCCTATGGCCTCACCGTCAAAACAGTAGCACCGCACGTTAAGCCCAGACAGCCCGCCGATTGCTCCCGCACCGATGCGCTTGGTAGTGGCAAGACCGTTGTGCTTAATGATTCCTGCCTTGGCCAGATTCCGCACGGCCTCGCGCACGTCCACCTGACGCTTGGCAAAGAAGGCCCGGAACTCCTGGGCGGTGATGAACAACTCTTTGGTGTCGGGCTCATACCGCTGGCGCAGTGGGCCCCTGGGGTTGGTAATTGGGGCGGGGGGCACGGACCCTTTAATATGGCTATTGATAACCAGGGCGTTGTTAACATTCTCGTTAATGAATGCGGATAGCGTCTCCTGAGCAATTAGCAGGGGACTGCCAATACTGCCGATCTGGGCTTCCCTGTTGCTGGCGACTACCTCCAGAGCGTATTTGTACACACGCGATATCTCAATGCTGTGAAGCCCGCAACGTTCGGCAATGATGGCCCCCACAAACGCGCACGCCAAAATGCAGGAATAGAACCGATCGGTTTGATTCAACACCAGCCGATCATCAATCTTCTTTTGCATCTCCGCCAGCATACTCCTGACTTCATCCATGTTATTTAAAACGTATTGCATGAAGATGGGGCCCGCTATGCCGTAGTGCTCACCCAACGTGCTGAAGACTTCATCAATGTCCGATTTGGTCACGTTTTGCAATGTGGGTACATCAATCTCCAAGAGGCGCTTGAGTTCGCCGTCCGATGTGCTTTTTAATTGGCTAAGTTTGTCGATGAGGGACGAATTGGCAGACGTGATAGTGATGTTGCACCACGATGTATTGTTGACCCGCATCTTGTTTGCTGATGCCTCCATGCGGTGCCGGGCCCGGCCTGTGGTCACCCCGTATGCGGTATCCGATAGCTCTTCATCGGTTGTGTTGGTGATCTCGTCCATGGTGAATGCAATGCTGTTGAGCATGCCGATGCGGTGCATCTTGGAAGCGTAGGTGTCGTCCTTGGTCATCAATAACTCAGTGGGATTACCGAAGATCGAATTGACCACCAACTGCGCCGTGGTTTTGCCTGAGCCGGATGCGTTGGACTTGAGGTGTACCAGCGCTCCCTTGACTACTGTGCCGCCAATAAATTTAAGCAGGGGTGCGCCAAACCCGAAGAACAAAGCCAATGCGTGGGGCTCCAGCCCGGGGCGGTTGTAGAAGTCCACAATCTTTTTCCACCCCTCCAGATTGCCGCGCGGCACGAACGCTGGGGCCAGTTGCCGGGTTCCGCTTGAAGGCGGGGCCAGCTTGTTGCCTGCGGCTGAGTACTCCACCTCCCCAACTACAAACCCCTGCATGTCTGGGGTCCAGCCCATCTGACTGCGGGTCTTGTTTGCTGAAAACTGCGCTTGCAGTTTGCGTATGCTTGTCGAGAAGTAGGCCATGATTGGGTCCAGTTGTTTTCCATATGCCATTACGCCATTTTTAATCACGGTGTCCCGCATCTTGTCTTTGGAGAACAAGTCGGCCACCGGGGCGTAGAACCGGCGGATACCATCGCGTTGCATGTGCAGGTCAATGCTGACCATTTCCCCTAGGCCATCTCCAAACTCCTCAGAGTCAAAGAACCGCCCTGTTATATACAGGTCGCGGGAATAAACTTCAATCTCAACTTCCTCGCCTGATTCAGTTTTGACACGCTTGAACACGCCACCCCTGGGCCCCCGGAAGAACGGGTAGGGGTATGGCGGTATCTCCACTGTGATACGCGGGCCTTCGCCCTCGTCTGCATCCCCATACGAAGTTTCCACAATAAACGCCTGTGAGGCAGGGGGTGCATTGGGTACTGCAACCGTCACTGCGGCGGTCTCGGCGGGCATCTCCACACGCTTGCCGACCAGTATGGGGCTGGATATCCGCTGAGTACATCCGGCACACCCTGCCGAGTAGTTGGTGCGGTACCAATCGCAGGTGTATGGCCCCTTGGTCTCCGCAGCCTTGGCCTCTGTGGAGTGAGCGCTGTACCCTGGGTGGCCTTTGGATAACTTGTGGATAGCCTGTTGACCGTCCTCACACCGCACAGCGACCGACAGCGCGGCCCGCCACAGCGGCTCTTCAAGCGTTGCCACCTCGGTGATGGCCTTGGTCATCTGGGCGCACCCATTGCCTGACAAGCTGCGCTGGACAATCCTTAGGAAGTCACAGGTAGGGTAGTCCCCCACGGCCAGATTGCGGGTCGTCTCATCCATACCAAACTGTTTGGCGGCAGTCAGGTCAACTGGTGCGGGCGGCAGACACTTCTCAATGTCTTCAACAGCAACTGGTAGGCCAGCATTCACGATGCGCACCGGGCGCGGCGTAGCTTCCTTGTAGTTGTTTGTCCCAGGCACTCGCAGGATGCGGGCAGCATCCGCAGTTACCGCTGGGTCGGCATGTAGGTTGTTTTCACGGCATAACGTTTTGAGGCGCTTGGCCATGCCCAGCCATTTGTCTGCCTCCAAGTCCTCAAGGAGCGGCCAGTACACATGGACGCCACCCCCAGACAGGACAATCGTGGGCTCGGGCATACCCGTAGTCCGCACAAAGATACCTAGTTCGCTGCAAGCCTGGGCCGGGTCGTTGTACGGCTTGCCAGTGCCGCAATCCAAATCGAGAAAAAAAGCACGTAGGTAGGCTGCGTTATCTGCCTTGCGCCCCAACGCGGGGTCGGCAAAGCTTGCGAGTGCGTAGTAAGCATCAACGCCACGGGCATCCAGCCCAACCGCAACCGCATCAATATCCGCAACAGTGTCGTGAAACGACTGCTTTACCAGCTTGCTTTTAATCCCGACTGCACAGTAGGTGCCCTGAGTGGGCAACACGGAGTCGAGAAAATTGTTCACATGTCCTCACCGCTCAACCACGCCGAAGCGCTTTGGCTTCGTAGCGTTTTGAAAGTTTCCTGATTGAATCAATGTGTCGGGCCCGTGGGGTCGCTTTACCTGTGAACCAGTTATACACAGTTGCGCGGGTGACACCAAGCCGCAAGGCAATGGATGCGATCGGCATTTCCCGGTCGATACAAAGCCTTGCGAACTGGATGACGGGCAGAGTTTGATCTGCCCCCTCCACTTTACGGACAAAGAGGGTGGTGTACCCCCTTGTGACTTCAGTCATCCGTGCCCCAGTCAGCAAGCACAGAGGCTACGTCTTTGGGGGGAGGTGGAGGCGCGTCTGCGGCTTTCTTGCTGGCGCGTTTGACAGGCTCAGTCGTGGCGGTGGGAGCCTCGGTAAGCATCGGTGCTTCCTTGAACGTTTCGGGCAGGGCGACAGGGGTACCCGTCTCTGCTCTTGACGGAACCATCTTGAATTCAATGGCCATCTTGGCGTCATCGGTCAGGCTTTGGGCCTTGGCGATTTCCCACTCGTCTTGGGTCAGCGGGCGCACTGCGCGGAACTTCAACACAGGCACAGCCTCCGAGGTGTCAAAGCGGGCCTCAGTCACCAAGCCAGTGATTGGGATGCCGTGACCAGCCAGGAACTTGCCGTAGGCTTGCAGGGGCATCTTCTCGCCGTCTGCCTTACCGAAGTAAGACTTGGCGGGCACTGACAGGCGGTACACGTTGCCGCTGATATCGTTTTCCACGGTCACAGCCAAACGCTTGCTAAATCGACATGCGCGGGACTTGCCCTCACCAGAGCCCTCAATGTTTTGCTGGCAGGTAGCGCATGCCGAACTTTGCGGTTCGGGGACTTCGGCGTTGGGCACAACGCCTTCCGCTGACCAGCAGGCGGGCTTGATATCTTTGCCTTCCTCATATTTGCCTGCGTAGAAGGTGCGGGTGATGCCCTTGCCGCTGGCGACCACCACAAAGTTCATGGAGCGGTCTTCGTTCTTGGCAACCTCTTCGCCGCCTACGACCATACGCCACACGCCTCCTTTGATGGAGATTTGTTTGCCGCCAGAGCTACCAGCAATATCGCGGGTAGTTGCATCAGGAGCGTTACGCAGGTAGTCGGGGATGTGTGAGCCAGATTTGAAGAGAGAGATGTTACTCATTTGATTTCCTTAGGTTGATTAACGTGCACGACGAACGGTGACCGAATACTTTGAATCCACATTCATGCCGGTTGGCAGTTTGTCAGGGTTGGCTTGCAAGAATTCCTTGAAGTTACCCTGGTGAATGCGGCGCTCAAGCAACTCGGGCGCACTGTGCTCTTTGATAAGCCGATAAACGCTGTCCCAGTCGGACGGCCAATACCGGGTTTTGACGGCGCGTCGAAACGAGCCGTACTGTGTGGACCCACCGTCTTGACCGGTGGTCTTGCATATTTCCAAGAGTTCTGCCTCTATGAGTTCAAGTTGCGCTTCAAGGGCGGCAACTTCCTCTTCCATTTGTTTTTGTTTGATGTCTTTGGCATCGCGTATTTTTATGTATACCCTTACCAGTTGGTTTGCATCCATATGATTCCTTTGATTTGCGTTGAATGGTGTGGGGGGTTGACTTCACATAAAGCAGTGTGTGTTCAACTAAACAAGGAGTACAACACGATGGCGCTAACCCATCGCACCAACCCCCCACGAAACAAATTATACAGTGTCAAATTACGCTGTCAAGCGATTTCTTGTCTGTACAACTCAACAAGGTCCAAGTGCATGTCAATCTTGCTCTGGAGCATGATGTACATCCTGCGCTCAACCGGACTCCCTTGCAGGTGAGTGACGGTTACCTTGTTGGTTTGGCCCGCCCGGTGTGCCCGGGAGTTGGCTTGCATATAGATTTCTGTTGATGCTACAGGCCCCCACCAGACAACTTGGTCTGCGCGGGTTAGGGTTATCCCGTGAGCAGTCGCTTGGGGTATCAGTAATAACACTCGGGGGTCATCTTCGGTCTGGAACCTTTTGATTATTTCCCCGCGTTTGGATGCCGGTATGTCGCCGTGTATGGACTCAGTTGTGATGGACCGCTTGGCAAGTTCTTCTTCCAAGATATTGAGCGAGTGCCGGAATGGTATGAAAACAATTACCTTGTTGGAGGTCTCGTCAATCACATCCAACAGCGCGTTGAGCCTGTTGCTTACATCAAACTCAACCACGTCCCTATTGTCCGTATAGGCCGCGCCTTGAGATATCTGCAACAGCTTGTTGAGCAGTGCCGCTGCATTGGGCGCGGTGATCTCTTCGCCTGCGGCGACCATCATCATTTGCTTGCGGATGGCCTCGTAGTATTTGTGCTGTTGCGCTGTCAGCGGAACCTCTCGGGTTGTGAACAGCATGTCGGGTAGGTCCAGGCACTCTTCTTTGGTGAAGCGTATAGCCGGTTGCAATACCTTGTGCACTGTGTCTCTGGCATCATGCTTGGGGGCCCACTTGTACTGAGTGATCTTGTTCATCACCTTGTCGCGGAATGACCCAAAGAACAGCGGCACAGAACTGGGGTTGACCAGCTTGGCCAGACCATACGCATCTACGGGCGACTGCGCCGCAGGGGTACCCGTCATAAGCCACAGCCGCGTGTTGGCCTTGACAAGACTTGCAAGCATCTTCCAACGATCGGTCTGCACACTCTTGATGGCGTTGGCCTCGTCCACAATAATCAGATCGAAGCCGCCGTTCCTAAGTTCTTCTGCAACAACCTTCACGCCGTCAAAGTTGATGATTACAAACTCGTAGTCTCCGGTCACGATTGCTTGTCGTTGCTTCTTGGTGCCCTGGGCGATCGCCACTGTGCGGTGCATCACCGTGCGGAATAAGTCAGCCCGCCATGCTGTCTCCATGATTGACACTGGGCACACCACCAACACTCGATTGACCCGGCCATGGGTTATCAAATAGTCCGCTGCCCATGCCGCCGCACTGGTCTTGCCTGTGCCTGCCTCGTTGAACACAAAGCATCTCGGATGCAGGGTGAGAAAGTCGGCGGTCGTTCGTTGGTGCTCGAACGGCACATACACCCCAGGCCAGTTGTACCGCCCGAGGATGGGGCTTGGCGCGTCTTTGATGCCCAGGTTGCGTAGCAGTTGTACCTCGTCAAAGTCCCAGTTGACCAGCACCTGGGATTCTCCGTCTTGCTCGGACATGACCTTGCTTTTGGGGATGAGTGCCGTTATTTGTTCAGCATTGCGCGTATTAAACAGGAGCGCCCTGTCTTGGATGATTTGCATAGCGTTGATTTGTGGTGACAAAAAGAGCCGGGTAGAGTGAACTACCCGGCAAAACTAGAGGAGAACGTGCTTGACAACTGCTCATCAAGCAACAAAATAATAGCTTACTTTTTCCTTTCGCGTTTGGAAGTTTCAGACTTCAACCCGTTTGTTTTTGTTCGGGCAAAACTGCGGTTGGCTTCCTTGGGGGTAGCCTTTAAGTTGCGCAGTGCAACCGGGTCGCCGCCCTTGGACAAAGCGCGTTTGTGGTCCACATCCACAGTGCCCGGCAGGTCGCCGTTTGCCTTCTCAAAGACCCGGCGGGCCTTGTTTCGGTTGCTTCTATTCTTGATCTGGTCGGGAGTACCCTGGTACTTTTTGTACTCCGCCGCGTAGTCTCTAGCCATATGGCCTCCTAGTTATAAGCACAAGTCTTTACAGGGCAGAACTTGCATAAGCCACTGGTGCTGGGATTCCATACCCCATTCTCCAGTGCCTGCTCGATACGTCCGGCCCGGCCTGCCCACTTCGACCAGATTTCGGACAGCGCATCGCGCTTGAACTCAGACTTGATTACATCGCTTGCCACGACAAAAAGCAAGGCTCCCTTGACGGTGTTGACCTCGGGGTGGTGCGCCATAATCATTGCGGACATGAGTTCAAGCTGGCCTGAGTCGGCATACCTACTTGACTTCCCGGTCTTGTAGTCGGCCACTCGGGCAACGCCTCGCTCTCGGTTGATGGCAAGGTAGTCGGGGATGCCCCGGAACCATACATCTTTGTCAAAAAAGCCACACGGGCTAAAGTCAACTCGGATACCCAGTTTTTCTTCGCATCGAATGTCCCCTCCAAGGTTAGCAAGGGGCTCAATGAAATGCTTGAACTGTTCAAACTGTGGGGGTAGTGGGGTCTTGTCTTTGATGTAGTCTTCAAATGCTTTGTGCACCGCTGTGCCATATAACGTGGCATCGGTGTTCTCCTGTTTAAAATTTTTGAGTATGCGGACTTCATGGTATTTTCGTGCGCAGTTTTCAAAGTCTTTGATTGCTGAATAGGAATGTGCGAGTGCCATGGGAGTTAATCAAGTTGTAGATTTTGAGCCCCATAGTGTACGTCGTATCTGCACAATCTATCATCAAATTGCATGACCAGCATCCACCCAAGAGTAGTGGCAGACATGTTGTGCGCCTCGGCTAATTGTGTATGCCCGGCCCCGCATCTCCACATAGCATACAGCGCATCAAACGTCTCTTTGTCTATGGGCACAGACACGGAGGCTCGCTCAAAAATCTCCGGCACCGCATACACAAGCCCGGTGTCAGAATCCTCAATAAAACGGCGACCGACAGGGCCGTTAAGGCACCAAGGCTCAACAGTCGCCATAGCTTGCTCCCATGCCGGACTCGCATGCCAACGGTAAACCCTGCGCCCAGGTCGGACGCCAGGACATGCACTCCTCGACAAACCTCCGGGCTTCCTTGGCCTCGTCAACAGGTGCGATACAGGCAATGGCATCGTGCACCGTCAACACCACCTTGTACCGACTGCTGATCTTTAACATCTGTTCGCCCACAATGCACCGGGCCACAGCTTGGCAAAAGTTCTCCACGATCAGCCCGCCGTACACCTTGGTCGTCATGCCTTTGGATTGGTACGTCCACTGCGGCTTGCCGTCAGCCCACACCCGCTCCAGCCCAGGGTACTGGATGTGCAACCCGCTTGGTAGGGTAATCCCTTTGGGTGTGGCATGGACAAGGCCGTGCACGTCAATCTGGGTTGTGTGCCCGCTGGCAAGCGCTATCAACGCATTGTCTGCCCGCCGCCACAACTCGGGTATCCGCGAGTATGTATATCGGTACGTGTTGATGATGCGCTGGGCCTCGTCCACAGACACATCCACCCCTGCCACAGTCTTGAGAAACATCTTTAGCTTAGCGTGACCTACCCCATACCCGGCACCCAGGATGACGGTCTTGCCCACCTGCCGCTGACTCTTTGCCCCGGTGGTGACTTGATCTACGGGGATGCCATAAATCTTTGCCGCCATGATGGAGTACACATCCTCCTTGTTGTCAAACGCCGTCACCAAGTCATCTTGCCCAGACAGCCACGCCAGCGTCCGCGCTTCGATCTGCGAGGAGTCGCAGTCAATCACAACGTACCCCTTGGGAGCCAGGATGGCGCGTTTGATCTCGTTGGCATCCACGCCCCGGCTTGGTAGGTTCTGGAGGTTGATCTTGTCCTGGCCAGACCAGCGCCCTGAGTGCGCTCCGTAGTACCGCAGGGGTACCGGGAACGCCCCACGACTTGCCATGGATATGAACCGCTCGGTGCGGGTCTCCTCCAGGGTGGTCTTGTTGCCCACTCGCGCCGCCACCAGTGCCTGTACCCGCAGGTCCGGGTGCTCCTCCAGGGCTTTCATGGCCTCGTCCGTCTTGGCAAACGCATAGGCCATCCGGCCCGTGGTCGGGCTTAGCTTGAGCGGAGGCTCCACGTCAAACAAACGCAGGGCTTCGGCAAATTTCTCGTTGGACATGAGCAACTTCTTGATGCCTGCGGTGCCCTCGGAGAAAATCATATGCACAAAGTCAGGCTGCATGTCGGCCAGCATCTGGTCGCGTACCTTGTCCAGCAGGTCTTGCTTGCGCTCCTTCACATCCTCCAGGTGCTTGACCAGTCGCGCCTTGTTCAACTCCAGCACGGGCTCAATAAACATACGCAGGGTCAGATCAATCAGCTTGCTCTCCAGCTTGGGAAAACTCGGCGCGTAGATGTTGAACAACTGGTATGCAAGGTTGGTGTCATGGGCGCAGTACACCCCGTAACTCACCAACTCCTCAGGGGAGAAGTCCGCGTACCGCTTGCCCTTGGCGCGTAGCACCTCGTCTCCCTTGGCCTCAAGGCCAGCGCGTTCGGCTTGCGCCGCCAGGGAGTGTGACTTCTCGTGCGGGAACAGTGCCCTCGACATGCTCAGGGTGTCCAGCCACATCTTGGGATTCACCCCATACCTCCAGTTGAGGATGGCCCCATCAAACGCCGTGTTCTGAGCCAGCACTGCCGCATTGCTCCAGTTGATCTGGGCCACTGCATCCTTTACCTGGGGCTGTGGGTACCACTGCACCTGCCCATCGCCTTGCTTGATGCTGAGGCCGATCGTCTCAAACTGCGGGGAGCGGATGTACTCCTCGGTGGTCAGCTTGGACAGGCTGAATTCCTGGTCGTAGTAGGACTCAAAGTCCAACGTAATGAGGTTCATTGATTAGGGGATTTCTTTAATTGTTTGCGTTCGCGGTCGCGCTCTCGCCGCTGAATGATCTTGCGCTCGGCCTCACTCACTTTGCGCTTCGACTGCAAAAATGTGGTAATTGGATTGGGCGTGTTTGATGTCATTGAGGGATTCCTCCAGGTAGGCAAGATTATCTTCGTTGATGACCAGCGCCAACCCACCGGCCTTGGCAATGTCGCGCAAGTTTTTAATCTGCAAGGCAGTGGGCACCCCGCGTCCCGCCTTGCACTCTATGCCAATGAAGAACCCACTAAGGCAGGCCAATATATCTGGGGTGCCGTTGTTGGCATACTGCCCGCCGATGTAGTTCACTGCGTAGGCACCGTGTTCTTTGAGCATGGCATGCACTTTCTTTTTGACTTTGGATTCAGGGGTGGTGGCCATGCGTGTCCTTTGATTGGCGGTTTATAAGCACCCGGTACGCATCAATGGCAACCCGCAGGTCGTCTTGAAGCTGGGCAATTTGTTTGTCTTGGGCATCCATTTTTACCTGCGCGTCTTGCGCAAACCTTACAAGATTGGTTGGATGCCATGAGGCAAAGTCAACGCTGGGCATTGGTGAATCGCTTTCGTTTTTTAAAAAAGTATTTGATTACCTGGAGGCTAACACCGAACCGCTCGGCAATCTCCCGCATTGACACGCCTTGCTCGTGCAACACAAGTGTTCGGCGCTCATCAATAAGAGTAGGCTTGCGCCCACTCCCCGGTCTTGCGCCACCTTTCATGTGTTCTTCTCCTTGAGTTGTTGCATCAATTCTTTCTCTTGCGCTGTCCAGACAAACGCGTTTCCATATTTTTCATTCCAGTTTTCTGGCGGCGACAAATACCAATCCCACCATGATTGGCAGGGGCGAGGTGCTGGTTTTTCATCAGTCATGTGTTCTTCTCCAATATGCTTTCCAAGCAAACGACAAAGCCTTCATATGTGCCCACAAACTGATGCGGGTCGCCTACTTCTTTGGCTCGTTCAATTTCTTTTTTGTAGTGACTGATTGAGGCCTCTATTTTTTGCTCAATGGTTTTTTGTGACCACGGTGTCATATCTTCTCCTCAATGTCTTTAACCAAAATGTCAAACCACTCATGCGTGGTCTTGCCTTTGCCCAGCCCATCCATCGGCTTGATGGCGGGGCGCAGTTCCTTGATGAGTTGCAGGATGCGTTCTTTATCGGTGCTTAAATACAACGCCCACACCTGCCCCAGCGGTGTAAACAAGGGAGAGTCTCTGTCTGTACTTACCACGCCATTAGATGGGTCATACCATGCTGTTGGTTTCCCGCCGTTGTTCTCGGGCATTGCTTCTGGCTCAAAGCCCTTGTACACACTCATCGGGTCGATGCGTTCTCCACCCCTGCTCCAGGCGCTGCCCATGGTCGAAACATCTTGCAGCATGTCTTGGACCCTCTTCGGGTCATAGAACTGCTCCCACGCCACAGGCTCTTGCTCTGACTGTGCCAATCGTTCTTTGAGGGCGGCGACTAATGCGTGTCGGTCGATGTGCCCTACGCTGTCTCTGTCATCAGGAACATTTTCAATATAGTCAACTGCCTGCTCCAGTAATTTGTCCTTCATATCCACCCCAATCCTTTGAAAGCGGCAACAAATAAATTGATTGAGCCGACAACAACTCCAAGCCGCATATCGCAGTGTGGCGCTATATAAATTGTGCCAACTAGCACCAGCATTTGTGTTTCAGTCATGCTTGTCCCCTTGCTCTGATGGCATCACGGTTGTCAATGCAAGCCGCCCATGCCGACTGCGTTGTTGGACTTTGTTCAAGCCCCGCATACACATCAGCGTGTTTCTTGCAAACTTCAGCACACGCCTCACGCTCGGCCAAGACGGCTTCTTCAATCGCCATTTGAACTACGCCCCACAGGTCTGATGCAAATTTTTTGGATGTAATTGGTTTGTTCATAGCTTCACTCCTTCATACCAACCATCGACATACATCTCGTGAAAGGCCCAGGCCACGAGCCACGTCCAACTGAGCTTCTCATCGCGGGGAAAATTGATCTTTGCCATCATCAGGCACAGTTCTTTACTGGGTGGGGGCATCATTTCTTCCCCCAATTTGCAATGCAAGCGCCCAGCCAAACAGCTAGCCACCACAACGCCCAGAAATGGGACTCCAAAAATTCAATGGTGGTCATCGCTTCATCCCCCTGATGTACGCTACAAAACTCTGCACCGTATCACGACCGAACGGCATGGTGAACTTTGTCTCCAACTCCACAGCCACCTCTTCAATGGTGTCGTTGCGGTGCAGGTGGACAAACTCTGCGGGGTGGCTATGCACATCCATGTGTGCAATTTGTTTCTTGCGCCAGCCGCTGGTGTGTTCCCAGCTACCTTGCTTTAAAGATAGCTGTTCAAATGCTTCGTCTTCCGGGTCTTTCATGCTCTCTCCTCCAATGCAATAGCGTGTGGGAAAAATGGGTTGGCAATGACGGCCTCCAGCTTCTTTGCGTTGTGCAGTTTCTGCAAGCGTGTTTCCAAAAACTCAGCCTTGTAAAAGTCACCCTTCATCAAGTCCTCAACCCACATGGATACCGACAAGTCAACGCACCACTTGCCATAAGCAAAGCCGTTCCTGCTCTTGTCCACGCTACCAATGCCACGGGATTCCCAATCGTGCAACTCCCGCAACGCATCCTCTGTGAACGCAAGGCCAGCCACCGCTTGGCCCCTGGCAACTCGCCTGTACTGCGCCGCTCTCAACGCATACTTTTTCGATATGCCCTTCAATTTAAACAGCTTCATGTTCTCTCCTTGATTTTTTGAAACACTTCGTCCAATGTTGGGAACCAAGCCGACCATCGGTTATAGGACGTGCCCATCACATGCCACCAGACACTCTCTGGTATGCCCTGGTAAAACAGAAAATAACCATCCCCGCTTGGTTGAATCTTCCAAATCATGTTCTCTCCTGTGTGATCTTTGGTTTCCTACGCAGAACATACAGCCAATACTTGAATGACTTGTGCCCCGCCCTCCACGCACCGATGTTGAGTCGGATGGCATACAAGAACACGCCCCACTTGTACGCCCGTGCAAGTTCTTTTTGCATTGAATCCCAGTCAGCGTAGTGGCCATTGCTGTATGTGATTCGGTATCTCATGTTCTCTCCCATTTGCCGCTTAAATATTGATACGCAGGTTTAGGTGCGGCACCTACAACCGTAACCATCCACATCAGCTTTTGCGTATCAAAAAACAATATGCCGCCTGATCTTCTTATGCGGCTGTTGGTCTCCGCAAGTTTTTCATCAATGTTCATGTTCTCTCCTGTGGTGTAGCGTGTACCACTGCTTCAAGGTACTTCCATTCAGTAGGTGTCATTGGTCGTCCATGCTCCTGTTTGAATTGATGTAGATAACTGCCCAGCCGAATTGAACGATCAAACAATTCACCTACGTCAGCACATCCAGTTGCTTTTATCAGGGCTTCAATTTTTGGGCTCATGCTCTCTCCTTGAATGGGTCAGTTGTAAATTCAGTGTTTCCTGTTGCAACCCAATAGCCTTCTCTGTAACCCTCGTAGTGAGCAAGCCACTTGCCATTTAATGCCTCTTCGCTCATGGGTTCAACTTGTTTTTTATCCATAGCTTCGATGTAAGCAAGTTTTCGGTTAGTCGCATACTTTGCGGCATCTTTATGTAATAGTTCATCGGGCGTCATGTTTTCTTGTCCTTTACCCACGCTGAAATAAAACCGTACAAAAATGCCACTGATGCGGGAATCAAAACCCCACAAGCCATACCAAGAAAAAAGTCCGTCATGCTCTCTCCTTCATCCGTTTAATCCGTGCCAATCGTTTCTCATACGCCGTTACATACACGACATACTCCATGTATGAATACACCCCATCCCAGTAGGTTCCCTTTGCCATTGCTGGTGCGTCCATAACGCCGTTGTCGGCATCCTGTCTGGCCTTGGCTTCAATGACCCTCATCCGCGCATCCCCTACAACTTCCTTGCAAGTGTCAATGTCAAAACTCTTGGGGGTCATAGCTTCTCCTTCAAATAAAACTCCATTGCAATGCGGTATGGGTTAAGCAATGGAAGCAAGCGATTGGGTTGGTGTTTTGGGTCATCAGAGTAGTAATAGTATTTTGGCTTGCTCTCATCTACGCTGGTAACAACTGTCCCATCAACAACGTGGTGATACCTTGTTTCTTCAACTCGAATGGCGTAGCCCTCTGCCCTTGCCACCGCCAGCTTCAACTCAAGGCTACCAATGGGAACCCAGTTCTTGATGGTGTCGTATTTCCCGATCAGATTATTCATGTTTCCCCCGCTTTCACCGCTTTCAGTTTTGAGTCTGCATCCTTGTCTGACAAATACCTCTCGCTCCTTGTCCATGCAAGGTGGGCATAAATCACTGACCAAGGCAAGAACTTACCGCAGCCACAGCACCACACCCATTGCTTGTCTTTGCCCAAACGCCACAGTGAGCAGTCCTCAAGTAACCAAATCATCTGTCCCTCCGCTCGTTCTCATCCATCCAGAACCACAAGCGCATCAGTGCTACCAGCACAAGGCCAGCAACCACCACACCTATGAACCCCAACAGAATTGTTGTAAAAATAGTCTCCATCACTCCTCCCCGCATTCGTTTAAAGCCGTGTTGGTCAGTTCCCTAACTTTCTCCAGGACATCCCTGGGGTCCGCGTCATGTTTAAAGTGACTGCGGACCGCCATCTGAATGTCAATCAGTGCGCTGATAGCGCGGCTACCGTTAAGGGCATGCCGCAACTTGTCCTGATCTTCGGGGTATGTGAATTCCAATATGGCTTTCATGTCACCCACCAAAAATCTGCTTGAGTTCATCGTACAAAGCCCGTGCATCTTTGATGTTCATGGTAGCTAGCAGATCGGTTTGCTTAGGCACTGGGGCTACCGCTTGCGGCGCATCTTGCTTGGACGTTTTGGAAACTTTCTTGGCTCGGGGCATCTTTATATGCCGCTTCAACGGCACATACTCCTTGACCACTGTAAAGAGTTTGCGGTCTGCCTCTCGCTTGATTTGTCCGTGAGCGACCAACTGAGAAAGGATGGACGAGATTGACCCCGCGTTAAACCCTTGCGCCACAAGCGCTTTGGTTGCGTCCACAGCGGTGGTACCTGGGTTGGCGTGAATGTAGTCGAACGTGGCGCGGGTCACGTTGTTGGTCGGCGCAAATTTAATGAGATGTGCGTGTTTGGTTGATTGAAGTGTGTTCACGGGTTTGGCTTTCGATTGAGGTTGATTCCAACTGTTTAATACGTTTGTGAGTGCTGTTTGCATATCAGGCATGTTGTGCTCCGTCTAATATTAGATGGGGGTTAGAACAAGCGCATCTGCGCGGGATTGTTGTCGTCCTTGGGCAGTCGCTTGCCAAGCGCATGTTCAAGTTCCTCGATGTCTCTCAAGCGCATCTCAAGACGTTCAGCGAGGACTTTGGTAAGCCCCGTCATGCCGTCAACATGGCGTAAGAGTTCTTGGTCGGTCAGGTTGTCGTATGTCATTTCATTCCAGTTCAATAAACTCGGTGAGTGCGCCGGATGCAGTGGTGCGAAACCAGCAAATAAAATCTGGCGGAGGTTCCTTGACTCGCTTCGCCGACCCGTTGATCTTCGCCACAGCGAGAATTGGCGCAAGCCACGCTGGGCGCTCGTGATAGTGGCCTCTGGTCGTAGTCTCCCGACCGTCATGCCAGCACTTGAGGAGAAACCCCCCATCGCGTTCTTCGTATCTGTACTCTCGTTCATCATCTTTCATCGTGTCCTTTCTTCTATGACACCAGTTGTCAATTTGCCTGCCTGCATCAAGCATTTCCCAATACTTGACCCGAATCTTCATCGTCCCTACCATCGTCTACTCCCCAATCAAAGGCACCCAGGATTTCATCGACCTTCTGCTTGACCAAGATGCGGGTGCCATCTTCTTCACGCAACTCTTTAGGCGTTACCCCGGACAATACCTCCTCTAACTTACGCCGAGCTTTCTCAAGCGCAGGGTCTTTGGTTATGTTCATCTGGGTCAACAACTCGCACAACTCAACCGCACCAGTCACCATCGTGTCGTGGAACTTGCGCTTCTTGCCATCCTCCTCAACCACCAAGCGGTCACTCAGGCGGTGCAACGCATCGTGCAGTCGGCTCCACGAATCCTGGGCGGCGGCTTGCAACTGAACCTCCAGGCGCTTCTCGTACTGGCGTATGAGGTCACGCTGTACTTCGTTCTCAACATCTAAGCGAAAGTCACCAGAGGTAGGCAATGGTGTGTATGACACATCCATGCGGAACTTGCGGGCTACCTGCACACGGCTTGGGTACTCGTCGCGGTTGAACAGTGAGCCCAACTGGAACGCGGCGGCGGCAACCAGCAGGTCGTACTTGTTGAGGAACACATCTACCAAGCGATCAAACTCCACACGATAGTGGTCGATCGTCTTGCTGTAGTCCTGCAACAGTGCGGTGGGCAACAGTCGCGCACCATAGTCATTCCAAGGTTGGGTCAAGCGGTAGTGCTCAGTGCGGGCCCGTGCTTGGAACTTGGTGATCTCGTCCAACTCTTTGCACTCGGCAAACAGGTTCTTGTACACAGAGGCGGCGCGTTTAGACCCCGACCCCTTGGAGGTGGTCACCTCGTCTTGTGTGCGCTTGTCCTGCTTCTTGCCCGAGTAGATCGAGATTTGCAGGTCAACCAACATTGCGGCGCGTGCCACGCCAGCCATTACGTTATCAGTCATTTTTAACTCCTTGTGCAGTGATGAATTTAATTGCGCCGTAGGTGGTCTCGTCCAACACATTTGCGCGGATGGCAGTGGAGGGCAAGGTGCCAATGTGGTGGATGTACTCCATGCTATACCCGTGGGTTCCGGTGCCTTTGTCTACTCTGTGGTCAATCAGCATTTCGGCTCCCGCAAGGGCATTCATAAACACCTCCAACTGCGCCTCGTTCAAGATGATTTGATGGTCTTCAAACTTAATTACAAACTTCATCGTCGTTCTCCAGGTTAAAAGTTACTTCGTTGCACTCACATGACTCAAGGAATGATTCCTCACTCGTCAAGTGCTCGTACTCGTCTTGCAGTTGCTTGAACAACTTGTTGTTCTTTGATTCAATAAACCATCTAATATTAGATTCCCGGTTTGATGCGTCATCTTGCTGTACAACCAACTCATGCCATGCGTCCTCGTCAAGATGTTGGAATATCCCAGTTGGCTGAGTCTGGTCAAACGCCGCCTCAAAACTGAGGCTTGCGTTGCCCCTGTGAGTTGAACTCACAAATACTGTTGACCTGTCTTGTTCAGCGGCCAAATACAGCGCAGGGAATGCCTCGGCATAGGTCTGCCCATCGTCATAGATCTCAGTTGCCATCCACTTGTGAACATTGATCTTGCCGTCAAAGCAAGCGTAACTACCCTGCGAATAGAACCCGTTGAACGCTATCCTGTCCACCTGGACGCCATGTGCCGCCATCTCATCGGTAAACTCTTGTTCTATAGTTTCATACCATTCATCCCACAGGCAATGCTCTTGCCACCTGTATAACTCTCGCTCGAACCGCTTGGGGTCGAGTTCTTTAAGTTGTTGTGCAGTTAATTCCATGATGTGCCTTTCATATATCAATCCGAACTATTGTTTCCACTTGAAGCAACCCAAGGGCGTGGGAAGACGCGTGTGTCTCTATGTCATCGTGGTTTTCTCCGACACGAGCAAACTCAAACTCAAACCCACAGCGTTCAACTTCTTGTAGAAGAAACGTCTCAAACGCCTCTATGTCTTTGTCGTGGTCGTACCACTTGATATCATCAACTTTGAATACGAGCAATCCATCTTTGTCGTACCACTTTAGATGATTACCCCACATCTCTGTGATGTCTTTGAATGTCGTGTTCATCAAAGTCTTGAGTAGGGGGTATTTATTTTCCTTGTCGAGCGCGTAGAAGCTGTCTACGCCAAATGGTTTGTGTGTCGAATAGACGATCGCCGTTACATCTGATCTGTATCCCATGTCATTCTCCTGTGGCAATCAATAGCCTGAGCATGTTGATTGCATCTTCTTTGGTGTTGAACTCCCCCAGAAATTCACGCCTTACGCGCCATGCGTTCGGGTCATTGGTTCTGCGGTCAACGATGTATGTGGTCTGGTCTTTATCCGGGTATTGGTGAAACGATACGCGGTACCCTACCCTGGATGCGGCGGAAATTACCTCCGCGCCCTCATGGCCAAATTTCATGTACAGCCATACGCTGTCCCTGCCCGTGGTGGTTATAGTCCAGGACGTACTCATTCCCCGACCTCCCCTGGCGGTATGTGCGTCATGTGAAGCATGGCCGTCATAAACGATGGGGGAAATACATTCTCCTCAATGTATATTTTTTCGGATGAAGGGTCGCGGTTCATGTTGCCAATACGCACAAACCAAGCAGCGTTTTTAGCGCGTTTGGCATACGCTACAAGGATTGGTTCCAGTCCCTTTTCTCTGCGCTGGAACATCGCCCAGCATGGTTCGCTGTGTGTACCCATTTCAAACCGCCAAAATAAAGTACCGCTAGTACTCATGGTGTTCTCCTCAATTTCCTGCGCCTACGAGCAGGGTTAAAAATGATATTGCTTCCTCTTTTGAATCAAAGTCCGCGCGTATTCCTTGTGAGGTACGCGCCACCCAGTTGCCATCGACACACAACACCCACCCGGCGGGTAAATACTCGGGGGGCTTAGCCGGGGCGATATAGGCATAGCAGATGCGGTCTTTCGACTCGTGGTCGTAGGTAGTCACCCAATACACACCGCTCACTCGGAGCCGCCCTCTCTGCCATTCATAAGCACCAGCACAGTGGATAGGGCGTCTACCAAGGCCTCGTCCTCCCTAATCAGGTATACGCAGTGCTCGTGTTCATCCGGCCCGTTGGGGTTGTACTTAAATCTTCGGAACTCGATGTATTGCCCATTCAGCGCTTCGTGTATTGAGAATGTGCGGACAGGGACTTGGTTTTCCCCCATGGAGGGACTAGCAGAATTAAGCATCGCCCCTGCTTCTTTTTGTTTTGCTTCCCGCACTCTGTCCCATGAGGCTTGAAGCACTGAGTCGATCATTCGTGTAAATAGTCCCATGTCAATCTCCCAATGAAATGTTTACGCCATAGGGCGCTTGCTCGTTAGTGGTGATGGCCCACAGCGTAGGCCAATCCGACCGACCCCAGCTACCGACATACCCATCGGTGAACTGAATGACAGCTTGCGGGTTCATGCGCTTCTCACGCAGGTAGTCGAACAACACCGCGCCATCGGTGCCCCCACCCCCCTTGATCTTGAGGTCTTGCACAGCAAACTGACCACCCTCGAATGTCTGGTGCCCGGCAATGCTCGTGTCCCAATAGATCACATGGGTCTTAGCTGGCTTGACTTGCTCGATGATGGCCGCGATCTCAGACACAAACATGGTCATTTCCTCACCGCCAAAGACAGACCCGGATGTGTCAAACCCGACCACCAACTCGTTGAGCGTCACGCCAATCATGGATGGCATGTAGATATCGTCAGCCAGGAACCTGCGGTTGGGTCTGCGCCATGAGGACTCGTCACGCCCTGCACAAGTCTCTTGGACAAACTCACGCAACACCTTGCGCCAGTCAACCTTGGGTGCCAGCAAGTCACCGAACACACCATCCCTATCGCCAACGCCCTTGCCAGCCAGCTTGCGCCGCAACATCTCACCCTGACGCACAGCCCTTGCGATCTCCTCGGCTTGCTTGACTTGCTGTTCCTGGGTTTGCTCAGTAGCGTCACCCCACATATGGTCATCGATACCATCGCCACCCTCGCCGCCTTGACCCTGACCGCCGGACTTCTGTTGCTGTTGCTTGAGGTCATCAAAGATTTGCTTGACCGACCAGCCCCGATACTTCTCATTGGGCATCACACCCATCGAGAGCATCTTCACGAACCCCTCGCCAGCATCGGTATCGACCAGGGACAGGTTGACAAACTGGTCAGCGGCTTGGTTAGCCAGCATGTGGTTTTCGTCGTGGAGTGTTTGCCACAAGTGGAGGTGCCGATACGCCTTGTGTGTAGCTTCGTGCAGTACAAGGAACCGCAACTCGGGGTCACTCGGGCACAACGACTGCACAAAGTCGGGGTTGTAGTACACGTTCCAACCATCGGTTGCGGCGGTGGGCAGGTCTTTGCGTACCTCTACCTTGCCACAAGCCAACACGCCAGAGTAGGCGCAGAACTTTTTGTGTTGCATGATGGCGATGTGCGCCTTCTTGATTCGATCTGATACTTCCATGTCATTCTCCGTTGTAGTTAGTGATGTAGATACGCTCGGTCGAGTCAAGCATTGCCGCGAGTGCATTGGCTTGCTCGATCTGTGCAGGGGTGCGGGTTGCCGTCACCAAGTCAACCGCTTGCATGGCAAAGTCATCTTGCCAAAACGTAAATTGGCTGTTGAACGCCGAGATTGTTTTTGTGGCGTCCCACTTCTCAAGATACCTTAATTGGTTAGCGAGGTACCCATACCGACTGTCTTCAGTTGGGTTGTTGATTTTGTACACCGCCAAGTCAGCCCGCAAAAGGGCAACCAGTTCAGTGGCAACCTCGATGGACACGTTGTAGTTGTGAAGAGTGACTGTCCCTCCGTACCACGTCGAACTGCCGCCGGGGCTCAAGCGGCGAGAGGTTATGAACGGCGGGTACTTGGCTGTATCCCGCACAAGCTTCGCCAACTGCAATGTCCTGCTACTCCAACTACCTTGGTACACCCCACCACGCAACATACGCTGTGCACCCAGCTTGGTGCGCCTAGATATGGTTGAGGGGCTAATGTACACATCGGCAGATACGCCGGGGGTCTTCAATAATCTTGCTGTGTCGTACATACTCATGTCAGTTTCTCCAAAGTAAAACATCTAACGCCACCACGATGATGGCAACCAAGAAAACAATACGCAACAGAGGGGCGTCCATCAAAACCTCCGTCTAATATTAGATGCGCCATACCGCTCGTTGAGCAGTCCTACCTGCAACATCTCAGCATAGCGAGAATCCAAGTTGTTCTGCGGTGGGGGTGTGTACGCCTTGCCTATGCGGCTTGGGTTCCAGTCTTTGTGTAAGCGCACAACTGTGCGCCCATCTGAGGTTCGTTCAGTGATTAACATCGTGACTCCTTAGAAGTACTTGCCGAGTTTTGCGGCGGCTTCGGTGAACTTGCGATTGCGACACGCCATACCTACCTTGGACTTGTTGGACGCCAAGGTGGAGATGAACAACGCATTGGCCTCGAATGACTTCCAACGCGCCGTGTAGGTCATCACCGCGTCCATGCTGTCCGCATTGACACGCCCAGCCAACATGAAGGACAGGATGAACAACGCACCCACGCTGTCGGTGTCTGGCACCTTGGTCTTGTGTGGGTCACGCACAATGTTCTCGAACAGTGGCAACTGGTCAGCCAAATGCACCAGGGCATCAAGCAAACGCGCCGCAGGTTCGCCGATCGTACCGGCCAGTGCTGGCAGGGTAGCGTCACCCAACACGTTGCGTTGTTTGACAATGTTGCTGGCCTTTGCCATCGAACGCAACGAACAGAACGCTCGGGTGTTGCCATTCAATGGGTTGAAGATGTAGGGGTTCTTCTCGTTCTTGCCCAGCGTTGTGTAGCACTGGAACACCTCGGGGTTCTGCTTGGCGAACGCCATGATCTCAGGGGCAATGTCGTTGTCTGCCGCCCAGATTAGCCAGTCATCGCACATAACATCTACCTCCACCTCAGTCATGCGGTTGTAGGCATGGCCTGGGATGTTGTCACCCACGCCGTCAGTGTCGAGGTTGGTGGTTGCAAACACGATAGACCCGGTGGGCAGGGGCACATCGCCGATGCGATGCTCCAAGATGGTAGGCAACAACATATTGAGCACAGGGCGGGACGCCTTGCCCAACTCGTCTAACATTAGACAGACAGGGCGCGTCTGACCACGGCCAATACCGAACCTCGCATTGGGTGCGTAGTTGGTAATCATCGCTTCCTTGTCGATCACAGGCATACCCAGGTCGCCGAGGTCGAGGTTGGCCACGTCGATGTAGCACATCTGGTAGTCCGGCAGGTCTTTGGCCAGCATCGAGAGGATGCTTGACTTGCCGATACCGGGCCGACCCCGCAGGATGATAGTGTTGCTTGAGCCAACATGGCGAATGAGATTCGCGGCTTGGTTGAGGGACAAACGCATGGTTGATTTAGTGACTGACATGATTTAAATTTCCTTGATTGATTGATTTACTTGTGCATCAACCCTTTGCAGGGTTCTAATATTAGATGCGGGTTACAGGGGGATGCTTGTTATGTCTGTGATTGATGTTGCCATGAACTCCTTTCGTAGATCTGACATGAGCCGGGCCCATGTTTGTTTGACTGGTAATCTCTCCGACTCCTTAGGCCAATGAGTGCGTAGGAATGCGTAGCGGGACACGATCTCAGGCCAATCGTTGGCATGGCACTCTTGCGTGATGGCCTTGACGATCGTGCTTGGGTTCCATATACCTCGGTTGTTGTGGTCTTCAACATTAGCGGCAAGCACAGGGAACACCGCCTTGAACCCTGACTCCACTATGTCCTCACGAAACCCCTCGATCTCGTGCTTGTCTATGTGCCGCGCATCGAATGCGTGCAGGTCGCTGAGGATGTTGCCCTCGCCATCCAACTCGATCTCGTCAAAGTATTTATACAGCGTTCGGTTGACACGCAAGGCGGTCTGGTTAAGACTCTTGACACTCCACGAACCAATGCCGATGTGAAACGGCACGAACCCAAACGCCTCGTTGAGTCTCGCCTTCGTAGTGGGTCGGTCGTACCAGCCCCGTGTGTCGATCACAATGCGCCCATCCTCATAGGCAGTCAGTATGTCGGTGGAGTACATGCGTACCACCATTGCGTTGTCGTTGCGCCGTAGCACCCTGACATGGTTGCGTTGCCGCTTGCGCCCATCCAAAGGCGCGGCGTTCTTGTACATCCCGCGCTTGTACTTGTGGCGTTCAAGGTGCAGGGCTAGGTTTGTGTGTGTTGTTTTCATGTTGTCCTCTTTGGGTTGAGTTGTTTCAAAATGGTGGGGTCGGTGATAAGCACGTAGTTTGATTTGTTCAAGGGTGCGATGGTGTGTCGCACTGCCCTTGCTTCGGTCTCGCCACACCCAGCACAGGTGGGGCGCTTGAGGTATCGGCGGGCGGGCTCGACACGCACGGCATAGCACGCCATGCAGATCGGCAGGTGGTAGTCTTCCATGGTTAGTCTCCTTCCTACCAATCTTTACAGTTACAAAGTTTCTCAACGCCTGTTTTGTATGCGTGGCAACTCATCATATGCACGGGCTTGATGCCGTGGTACAGGTAGTCGTCAATCGCACTAGCGCAGTCGGTCAGCTTCTGCGTCACGCTTGTGTATAGCTTCGCCGCCATTGCCAACTGCTCGGGCGTGGATTGCGGGTTCTCCATCAGCTTGAGCAGGGTTTCTTCCATGTGCACCACATTCATGCGGATGCCATTCCACTGACGCATGAGGATGTTGATCTTTGGGTCGCGCATGCCAAATCTCCATGCGGTCGGTTGTGTTTCACTGGTTTTCATCATTCGCCCCTTGTGTAATCTTCGAGGGCCAGGGCATGCCCGGCAGTCTCGGTGTCGTGGTTGGCCAGCGCCACGGCGCGTAGTTCGTCTGCGGATTCGGTGTCGTACACCTGATACCCCCAGTACTCCAGGTACATCACCAGTTCCCAGCGGTCAGCGTTTTGCAATTGGTTACGTGTCATGTTTGATTTCCTTTGAATAGAAGGTTTGGTGAACAACTCACCCGATAGGCCACGATTACATGGCCTACCAGTTGGTCTGTCCAGACAGCCGTGAGGCGTCTATATCCAACGGGGGCAGATCGTGCCCCTGGGTACGATAGGGTTTGTCGGTGCGATTTACTGGCATCTAATATTAGATTGCCATCCCGCATCCCGAGGGTTCATTGGGGTTGGCCAAGAGGAACACGCCCATTTAGGTACATAGCGTATTGATTGCATCCTGCTATCGGGTTCGGTGCTTGGGTATGCGTTAACACCCCATTGATTGCACACTACTACTTACACCACATGATGCGCCGACTGGCTACGGCACGCCTTTTCACCTAGGGAGGGGTCATCCAGATATGTGTCTCTTGGTTCGCTTGCTAGCGTTCGTTTGCAATCTGGTTCTGCCTATAGGTTTCTCGTATACATTACTTCCGAGCGGCGGTTTGATGCGTCTAATATTAGATGGTTAGATCTACGTATAGACTGGCCTGTATTGATTTTTAATGAACGTGGGGCGCATAAGGGGAAGGCTACCCGTAACTCAGAGCGATATCCGAGTCGATGGGTCTATTGTACCAGATATATAGATCTTTGTCAATAGTCTGGGGGGCCTGTTCCGGCCCTGCACAGGTGTCTATTTCTCCTTCTTCACAGCATTCTCTCGGCGTGCTTCCTCTGCAAAATACAGCTTCTCAGCCATGATCGCCGTGATGTTGAATCGCTTGGCGGTGGCGTGCAGGTCGGCATTTTCGTAGATGTCTTGGTACACATCGGCGGCGAGGTGTGGGTTGGTTGCAGTGATGACGCTGAGTTCGTCTGAGGTGTCCGCGCCCCAGTCTTTGAGGATTTCTTTTTCGCGGTCGGTCAGGGGTTTGGCTTGCGGGGCTTGGGCCTTGGTTTTGGGCAGAGTGATAGTATTGCCGCGCATGATCTGGTTGATGCGGTCGATGGATATGCGGTACTCGTTGGCCAGGGCACGTCGGGTTTCCCCTGAGTTCACGCGCAAGATGATGTCGGCATCGCGTGTGGCATTGGGGCCTGTGGGGGATTCGGGGACAAGCATGAGGGCGCGGATTGCGGCTTGAACGCGGGGGGATATGGCAAGCAGGGCTAGGAATTCATCTTCAAATGCTGGGGACATTGGGGGCTCCGGGTGGTTGGTGTAGTAAGGCTTGTAATTGTAGCATGGGCATCTAATATTAGACGGGGGATTACCATTACTACAACTACTACTGAGGGTGATTGGGGTTTACCAGTAGAAATGGTGTACGTGAAAAGTTCGCTTGTAACGAAAAGGGGGGGCTTGTAACGCTCGTGTAACTTTTTGAAGTGGCGCGGAAAGTGGCGTGGGTGCTGGGTTCACCTTGACGTGTAACGTTGTAGCGTGGTTTTTGGAGAATTCACGGGAAAACACCCTCAGTGTAGTAGTAGTAATGGTAATGACGCTACAACTCCTACTACTACACTTGTGGAATATTTCCCAGCCACTCAGTTAAACAGCGTTACAGCGTTACACGTCTCTATATATATATATATATATATTTATTTATTATTAGTATTAGGGGGGATTTCATCTAATATTAGATGCTTTTCGAGAACCTTATGCTTACAGTTGTAATGTAACGTAAACTGCATATTTTGCGTAACATTTGCGTTACAGCGTTACACGCTTTTTGCCGCTCGGTGATAGTGTTTGCCACGCCAGCGGCGTCTAATATTAGATCCCATGCTGGGCCCGGCGGCGAGGTCTCTCCCGCACACGCATTCTCCCACGCGGTCCGACTACTATCACGCAAAGCGTGCGCATGATACGCACGCAGGTGGAGAAAAATGAGGGCGAAAAAAAGCCCGCCGAAGCGGGCTGGAGGGGCGAGAAAATTTACTCTGCGATTTCTTTGAACCCATCGAGGGATTCAATCGCAAGGTCAACCATTGACGCACTGAATTCAGACAAGCCAAGTATGCGGGCCTGCGCGATGGCTTTGGATATTGTTTTGTCCAATTCTTCACGCGTGGTTGATTGAACCTTACCTGCTTTGGCCGTTGCAGGGGTGGATTTTTTGGAGAATGGCAATTTTTTGGTGTCATCATTTTTCAATGATGGGGTGAATTCAACCCCATAATGCAAGGCACGCATGGCAGACTGAGCGTATTCAGTAAAGGTTTTGCGCTCCATTTGACCCGTGGCGCATGCGTCAACCACTACCTGAGAATCCCGGATGGCTTTGCCCATGGCCTTTACGGCCTTTTCATCTTTGCCGACCTGAACCAACCAAGTATCAACAAAGCGTTGCATGGTTGTGCAAACCACAGAGGACAACTTGTCCTGAGCATTGTCGAAAGATTTCCAACCCCGAATGATGGATTTTGCATGGGTATCGAAAGAGGGGAGAGTGATGACGTTTGTCATTTTGATTTCCTTGAGTTGCGTTGATGAAATGCCGGGTTAGAGTGATTTCCAAACCGACAAATGAACTGTAACGCAAAGCGCCCGACTTGTCAAGTGTTTGTTTAGATGTTTGTCTAATGTTAGACCTTCAAAAATCCGGCCCTGTTGACCCCACCCGGCCCCGACCCCCACTTATGGCTTTGGGACTCCGCCCGCGCCGCTTACGCTGAGTGTTGCATTCGCTACTATTAACAGGCATAATCCCCACCATACCGTAGTCATTAGTGGGGGTCCCATGGAGAACAAACGATTTGGCCGCTTGGTAGTACAACAGCTACGCAGCAAAGATAAAAATTACAATAAACGCTGGGTCTGCCTTTGCGACTGCGGAAACACAACCGTTGTCTTGGGTGATAAGTTACGTAGTGGAAATACACAATCTTGTGGCTGCTACCGCGTAGAGTTTCGGGAAACTCTTGTCCGCACTGCTGACGAAGAACGCCGGATGTATACCAAAAAATCATATCAAGCCATGATGGGCCGGTGCTACAACGAAACCTACCCGTCGTATATACGGTACGGGGGGCGAGGAGTGAGTGTTTGCAATCGGTGGCGGTATGGGGAAGATGGCAAAACAGGCTGGCTGTGCTTTTTTGAGGATATGGGACCCAAACCTACCGGCCACTCTATTGACCGCATAGACAACGAGAAGAACTACACCCCAGACAATTGCAGGTGGGCCACAATCCAACAACAGGCGCAAAACCGCAGACCTTGGGGATCGCTACGTACCCCCCTTCTCCCAAAAACACCCCCACCCCAAAAATAAAACACACCTGTGAAAAATTACACTATACTTACCATTGAAGACTCATTGCAACACAACGGCTGCGTAACACGCCATGTACACACCGGTCATCGATTACGACGTACCACTTGCAGACTATGCACCCACCTTCCAAGACTTGAGGGACCGGGTAGCTTCCGCCGTTGCGGCGCTGGAAGATTTGGACTACCTGCCGGAGCCAACAGAAGAAGATCGCCGGGTGAGCCGGGCAATTTTCGCTGGGGAGCAAGGAGCCACGGACACAGACCTGTCCAGCCCCGGGGTAATCGTGCATGTGGCTGCATTACTCAATGAATATGACCGCACCGTGGTCAAAAGTGCTGCACAACTGCGGACCTACGTCACAAACAAGCTGATTTTGGAGTCCGACAACCAAGACCCACGCATCAGGATCAAGTCACTGGAGTTACTGGGCAAGATTTCAGACGTTGGGTTGTTCACAGACAAGACAGAAATCACCATGCGGCACCGTCCCACCGAGGAATTGGAGCAAATGCTGCGCGAAAGGCTCACCCGGGTCATCGAAGGCGACGTTTTCGAGGTGTCCAACCCCGACAAACTGGCCGAACGGCCCAAAATGGACGTTTCTGAGGTGCTTGGCGAGTGATTACCGACGATGTGCTGACCCCAGAGCGCGTAAATCGCATCGTGAAGAGCCTGCCGTCGGCAGAAGCAGCGGAATTGCTGGCTTTGATGGACGAATTGCAGGGCCGCAAGCGTATTGACATGTGTCAACTGGACTTTTTGGCGTTTATTGCGGCCATGGACCCCACATATAAGTTCGGAGTCCACTTAAAACGGCTGGGAAACCTGCTGATGGATGTGGAGAAGAACATCAAAAACCGCATTGCGGTGTCAATGGCCCCCAGGATGGGCAAATCGCAGATGATTTCCATCTACTACCCGGCTTGGTACCTCGGTTTGCACCCCGATCACAAGGTAATTGTGGCCTCCCACACGGCTGATTTGGCTGTTGTGATGGCCAGAAAAGTGCGAAATCTCATCAATACGCCCGAGTACAAGGCCATATTTCCCAACACGGCGATCGCCGCAGATGCCAAAGCAGCGGCCCAATGGAACACCACAAAGGGCGGAGAGTACTTCGCCATCGGTGTGGGCGGCGCGTTGGCCGGTCGCGGAGCGCACTTAATCATTGCCGACGATCCGTTGTCGGAGCAGGACATCAAGGCGGGCAATACTTCATCACTGGACTCCACATATGAGTGGTTCTCTGCGGGATTGCGCACTCGTCTGATGCCGGACGGAAAGATATGCGTGCTGCACACAAGGTGGCACCAGCGGGACTTGATTGGGCGGTTGGTAAAAGACTCGGCCATGAACGAAGGCGGGGACAAATACGAGACGTTTGAGTTCCCTGCCATCCTCAATGAGAACACCGACAACGAGAAATCTATTTGGCCAGAACAGTGGACAATTGAAGCGCTGCAACAAACCCGGGCGTCAATGCACCACATCATGTGGCAATGGTTTGCTCAGTACCAGCAAAACCCCACGGCGTCGGAAGCAGCCATCATCAAGCGAGAGTGGATCAAGTGGTGGACAAAGGATGACCCACCTGCGGTTGATTTCATCGTGCAGTCCTACGATACGGCGCTCACCACCAAGCAGCGGTCAGACTTCTCTGTGTGTCATACATGGGGCGTGTGGAAGAACGAGGAAGATGTTGACAACGTGATCTTGCTCAACCGGGTCAAGGGCAAGTACGAGTTCCCTGAACTCAAAGTCATGGCCCACGAGCAGTTTAAAAACTGGGAGCCGGACAGCGTTATCGTGGAGGCCAAAGCGTCTGGCCAACCGCTTATTGACGAAATGCGCCGCTCGGGTATATTTGTGCAGGACTTCAGCCCCGGCAAGGGACAAGACAAGATCGCGCGGCTCAATGCTGTGGCAGACATGTTTGCCTCTGGTCAGGTATGGTTTCCTGAGACTTCTTGGGCAGCGTCAACGGTCGAGGAAATTCTGGCTTTCCCAGCGGGCGAAAACGACGACGAGGTTGATGCAATGACACTGGCCCTGATGCGTATTAGAAAAGGCGGGCTATTGCGGTTGCAGACCGACCACGAGGATAATGAACCCTTCTACCGGGCCCGTCGGCCTGCGTACTACTAAGGATCAGAAATGGAAAAAGGTATTTACGCCGCCCCCCTGGGGCTTGATTCAATGGGCACCGACGACGAGGCGCTGGAGATCGACATTGAGGACCCCGAGTCAGTAACTCTGAGCGACGGCAGCATGGAGATTACTCTGATGCCGGACTCGGACAAGAGCGAAGACTTCGATGCCAACTTGGCCGAAGAGATGGACGAGGGGGCACTGCAAACAGTAGCGAGTGATCTGTTGGAGTTAGTTGACGCTGACATCAACAGCCGCAAAGACTGGGTGGACATGTACGTCAAGGGCCTTGAAGTGCTGGGCATGAAGTACGAGGAGCGCACCGAGCCGTGGAACGGCGCATGCGGGGTGTACTCCACAGTGCTGACTGAGGCGGCAATCCGGTTCCAGTCAGAGACCATCATCGAGACATTCCCGTCCGCCGGGCCCGTGAAGACGGAGATCATCGGTGCCATTGACCGCTACAAAACTGAGGCAGCGGAGCGAGTTCGTGAGGACATGAACTACCAGTTGACCGAGGAAATGCCTGAGTACCGTCCTGAGCATGAGCGGTTGCTGTACTCCCTGGGGTTGGCCGGAGCGGCATTTAAAAAGGTGTACTACGACCCGGCGATGCGCCGCCAAGTGGCAATCTTTATTCCGGCTGAGGACATCATCCTGCCGTATGCCGCGTCGAGCGCCCGCTCCGCAGAACGTCTTACGCACACCATGCGCAAGACCAAGAACGACATTAAAAAGCTGCAAGTCAGTGGGTTTTATCGGGATGTGGACTTGGGCGAACCCACCACAATCCACACCGACATCGAGAAGAAAAAGGCTGAAGACCAAGGGTATTCCCTTACCGATGACGAGCGGTACCAGATATATGAAATTCACGTTGACTACGATCTGCCGGGCTACGAGGACGACGATGGGATTGCACTGCCTTATGTCATCACCATTGACCGCAGCACCCAGGAAGTTCTGGCTATCCGACGCAACTGGGACCCGGAAGATGAGCGCCGCTTAAAGCGCCAGCACTTCGTACAGTACACGTACATACCAGGAAGTGGTTCCTACGGCTTGGGGCTGATCCATTTGATTGGCGGGTACGCACGAGCGGGCACCATGCTCATCCGTCAGTTGGTCGATGCGGGCACACTCAGTAACCTGCCCGGCGGGTTGAAGGCCAGAGGGTTGCGGGTCAAGGGCGACGACACGCCCATCGCCCCGGGAGAGTTCCGCGATGTGGACGTGCCAAGCGGCAGCATCAAAGACAACATCATGGCCCTGCCGTACAAAGAGCCAAGCCAAGTGCTGGCCGGGCTGTTGGAGAAAATCACCGACGAGGGTCGCCGTCTGGGCTCTATCGCGGACATGAACGTCAGCGACATGAGCGCTAATGCTCCGGTGGGTACCACGTTGGCGTTGCTCGAGCGGCAGCTTAAAGTGATGTCGGCTGTACAGGCGCGGGTGCACTACAGCATGAAGGAGGAGTTCAAGCTCCTCAAGGACATCATCCGCGACTACGCGCCGGAGGACTACGAGTACGACCCCGCCAGCGGCGACCGTCAAGTCAAGCAGTCGGACTACGACATGGTGGACGTGATCCCTGTGTCGGACCCCAACAGCAGCACGATGGCCCAGAGGATCATGCAGTACCAAGCTGTCATGCAGATGGCTCAAGGGGCTCCGCAAATTTATGACTTGCCTTACTTGCACCGCCAGATGATTGAGGTGTTGGGCATCAAGAACGGCGAGAAGCTTGTGCCCATGGCCGAGGACATGAAGCCACGGGACCCTGTGTCAGAGAACATGGCGTTCCTGAATGGGGAGCCCACCAAGGCGTTTATCTACCAAGATCACGATGCGCACATCGCTGTGCACACAGCCATGATGCAGGACCCGCTGATCATGGCGCAGATTGGCCAGAACCCACAAGCGCAGAAGATGCAGAGCGAGATCATGGCCCACATCAGTGAGCACTTGGCCTTTGCATATCGTCGCAAGGTTGAGGAGCAGCTTGGCGTTGAGATGCCTGCACCCAACGAAGAGATTCCCAAAGAGTTGGAAGTGCAGTTGTCCCGCTTGGTGGCCCAGGCCGCACAGCAAGTGTTGGCCCAGAGCAAGTCCCAGGCGGCGCAGCAACAAGCCCAGCAAGCTGCGCAAGACCCGATCGTCCAGATGCAGCAAGCTGAGTTGCAGATCAAGAAGCAGGAAGCTGACACTAAGGCCAAGAAGGTTGAGGGTGACTTGTTGCTCAAGCAAGCTGAGATCGAGCTCAAGGCGCAAGCACAAGGAAGCCAGAACCCAGACCCAGTTATGTTGGCCGAGCAACACCGTCAAGAGATGGAGATGCAGAGCCAACGGCATGCCATGGAGATGGCCCAGGCGCAACAGTCACAACAACTTGACGCACAGAAGCAACAGCAGGGCATGGCGCAGGCACAACAGATGCACACACAACAGATGGCGCATGGCGGGCAGGTGCACAACCAGAAGCTCACTCATGCACAAGAGCAAGCAAGAATAAAAGCGGAGTTGATGCGCAATCAACCCAAGCCAGGGAATAAAGGAGAGTAATGGACAACCACGTATTGGAGCTGCTGAATTCCAAATTGGAAGAGCGCAAAGTTGGACTCATCGAAGTTTTGAGTGATGGCGGGGCATCGTCCTACGATCACTACAAAGAATTGTGCGGGACTATCCGAGGTCTCCTGACCGCACAGTTAGAAATAGGTGACCTCGTGCGTAGACTAAAGGAAAATGACGATGACTGAATTTGACGTTGCGGCAGTAGACCTGTCGGGTATTTTGAACGCGCCAGCGGAGGAGAAGGCAAAACAAGTGCCGGACCCTGCCACGTTCCACTTACTGTGTGTTCTCCCTGATATTGATGAGTCCTATGAAAGCGGCTTAGTGAAAGCTGGCCAGACGATGCACTACGAGGAGGTCCTATCTCCCGTGCTGTACGTCGTCAAAGTGGGCCCCGACGCTTATAAAGACGAAAAACGCTTCCCCAGCGGTGCGTCTTGTAAAGCGGGTGACTTTGTGTTGGTTCGCCCCAACACTGGTACACGGATCAAGATTCACGGCAAAGAGTTCCGGATCATCAATGATGACTCGGTTGAAGCTGTGGTCCAAGACCCCCGTGGCATTTCCCGCGCATAAGGAGTAACTCATGCCTGAATTTGAAAAAACCACATTTGAGTTCCCTGACGAAAAGGAACAAGCGGAATCCACGGCCACCAAGGAATTGGCTCCGCCAAAGTCTGCGGCCAGAGATGAAACTGAGATAGAGATCATCGATGATACCCCTCCGGCGGATCGCAATCGTAAGCCTATGGCCGAAGCGCCAAAGGATATGACCGAGGAAGAGCTTGATAAATACGATGAAAGTGTTAAAAAACGTATTCAGCACTTCACCAAGGGCTACCATGAGGAGCGCCGTGCCAAGGATTCAGCCCTGCGTGAGCGGGAGGAAGCTGTCCGGATGGCCCAAGCACTTGTTGAAGAGAACAAGAAGCTCAAGGGCTCTCTGTCCCAAGGCCAGACGGCGCTGCTGGAGCAGGCCAAAAAAGTTGTAGCCAACGACTTGGAGCAGGCAAAGCGCCGGTACCGGGAAGCCTATGAAGCCGGGGACTCGGAGGCTTTGGCCAACGCCCAGGAGGAAATGACCGCCGTCAAGATAAAAGCGGAGCGCGTAAATAATTTTAAGCCTACCTCTTTACAAGACGATCAAGTTGAGGTACAAACGCCTAAATCTCCCCCCGAGCAGCGCAGCGATCCACGCGCAGATGATTGGCGGGATTCCAATCCTTGGTTTGGCACTAACCGTAAAATGACGGCTTATGCGATTGCCTTACACGAGGACTTGGTACAAGATGAACGTGTATCTCCAGCTAGCGAAGATTATTTTCGTCGCATAGATGAAGAGATGCGGTCCAGATTTCCAGATCAGTTTGAGTCTGAGAGATCCGCTGATGCGTCACCTCAGCGCCAGAAATCGAACGTCGTCGCCCCAGCAACGCGGAGTACTGCGCCCCGAAAGGTCGTACTTACCAAATCGCAGGTCGAAATCGCCAAACGGCTTAATGTCCCTTTGGAACTTTATGCCCGTAAGGTTGCGGAAGAAATGAGGAAATAATCATGGCAGAACAGAACAAACTTAATCGTGAACTCGAATCCCGCGCTCGTGAAGTGCGCCCAGTAACCAAATGGGCACCTGCTCAACTTCTACCCGAAGTTGACGAAGAGCCGGGGTATGCGTTCCGCTGGATTCGCACCAGCATGATGGGTGCTCCCGATGCCAGAAATATAACCTCAAAGTTCCGTGAGGGATGGGAGCCTGTAAAGGCCTCTGACCACCCCGAAGCGCAAGTCTTTGCTGAGCCCAACAGCCGGTATAAGGATGCGATTGAAGTGGGTGGACTCATCCTGTGCAAAACTCCGGTGGAGTTTATCGGTCAACGTAGTGAGCACTTCCAAAAGATTGCTGATTCACAGATGACTTCGGTAGATAACACCTATATGCGCGAGAGTGATTCCCGCATGCCGCTGTTCAATGAGCGCCGCTCAACAGTGACTAAGGGACGAGCTTTCGGTTCTGGTTCTTAATTTTCAGGAGTCTTTTCAATGGCTTACCCCACTGTCTCCGCACCATATGGTCTAAAGCCTGTCAATCGCATTGACGGCATGCCCTATGCTGGTGCCCTACGACAGATTCCCGTTGCAGCCGCTTTTGGCACTGCTATCTTCTTTGGAGATACGGTCCAGATTAACTCTGACGGTTATCTGATTCTCTCAACCACCACCAACTCCGGTGCGATTGTCGGCGTCTGTGTCGGCGGTCAATACGTGAACTCCAGCGGCCAAACCGTTCAGGGTCAGTATTTGCCTGCTTCCATCAGCACTGCTACCAATCTGGCTTATGCGTATGTTGTGGATGACCCCATGGCCCTGTTCAAGGTCGCCGTTGTGTCTTCTGGCACTACCATGAGTTCCGCTGGGCGGGCTGTTGTCGGTACTAACTTGGCTCTGGTTCTCAACGCGGGCAACACCACCACTGGTGACTCTGCCTTTGCTGTGACCCTGACCGGTGCTGGTACGACTGCAACCATCCCAATCCGTGTGATCGACGTTGTGCCTGAGACCGCCACTGCTGCCGACACTTACACTGAACTCTTGGTGAAGATCAACACTCACCAATACAACAACACCACTGGTGTTTAAGGAGTAAGAAATGGCAATTTCACGCGCACAACTACTTAAAGAACTGCTCCCTGGCCTGAACGCTTTGTTTGGCTTGCAGTATGCGACCTACCCTGAAGAGCACAAAGAAATCTACGAAACCGAGACTTCTGAGCGTTCCTTTGAGGAAGAGACCAAACTGGCTGGCTTCTCTGCTGCACCGGTCAAGAACGAAGGTTCTGCGATCCAGTATGACAACGCTCAGGAAGCTTGGACTGCTCGTTACAACCACGAAACCATTGCAATGGGTTTTTCAATCACTGAAGAAGCGATTGAAGACAATTTGTACGACAGCTTGTCTGCGCGCTACACCAAATCGCTGGCTCGTGGTATGGCTTACACCAAGCAGGTCAAAGCTGCCTTTGTGTTGAACAATGCGTTCAGCACTACGGTGACTTACGGTGACGGAGTGAGCTTGTGCTCTACCGCCCACCCGTTGATCTCTGGTGGAACCAACAGCAATCGCCCGGCTACCGCCGCTGACTTGAATGAGACTTCGTTGGAAAACGCAGTCATTCAGATCGCTGCCTGGACGGACGAGCGTGGCCTGTTGATCGCAGCCAAGCCCAAGAAGTTAATTGTTCCTCCTGCTCTGATGTTCGTTGCAACTCGTCTCCTGGAGACCGAATTGCGTGTTGGCACGACCGACAACGACATCAACGCGTTGAAGAACAACGGCTCTATTCCCCAGGGCTACTGTGTCAACCACTACCTGACTGACACCAATGCTTGGTTCCTGTCTACCGATGTGCCTAACGGGCTGAAGCACTTTGTGCGTATGCCCCTGGACACAAAAATGGATGGTGATTTTGACACCGGAAACGTCCGCTATAAAGCTCGTGAGCGTTATAGCTTCGGCGTGTCAGACCCCTTGGGTATCTTCGGGTCCCCTGGCGCTTGATAGGTTCAGTACGGTAGAGGTGACTGGCCTGCCACTAGGGCCCCTTCGGGGGCCCTTTTTATTTGTTGCGCCCCACCAAAAACCATGATATATTGACCCCAATCCGGGAAAACCGGTGTATCAAACAGTCCCGGCTGACTGTCATGCAAGATTGATACACCTTAACGCATGGAGAATTGATTATGGGTTTCGCTACTCACCTTGGCCCTTGGTTGTTGGGCACTGTCCGTAACACCACTGGCACGACTGTCGGCACGATTGAAAACTGCGGCGCAACCGTTGTTTCTCAAACCTTCAAAAAGAATTACGCCGGTCAAGCTGCTTCAGCTACCACCGACACCGTTTGCGTGTTGCCCGCTGGCGCACAAATCCTGGAAATCTATGTTGATACGCTGGTTGCCTTCACAGGCTCTACCGCAGCCAACATGACCCTGGGCGATGGCACAACTGCCAATAAGTATTGGACAACCACCGACATCACCACCGCAGGCCGCTTGGCTACAACCAATGCCGTCTTGTCTGCATGGTGCGGAGCCACCTCCACCGCCTCTCCCAACGGGATCGGTATTGGCCCAACCGATGTGAAATTGATTGCAACCTTGACCCCAACTGTGGCGGCTGTCACCGTTGGTACGGTTCAATACACTGTGGTGTACGTTGTTGCTGACTCTAACGGTTCGCAGTTCCCAGCATCCGCTTAATTGATCTTGGGGGCTTCGGCCCCCGCTTCTTAAAGGATTGATTATGAATCAGACCAATGTAAAGCAAGCGCACCTAAACGGTAGCGGCTTTTTGGTAATGGGGCGCAACAGGGTCAAGGCCATTTCTTTTACCGGCACAGCAACCGCAGGTTTTGTGGCGTTGTTTGATACGACAACTGCACCTGTGACTACGGCAACTTATGGTCGCTCTGGCACAACTGTTACGGTTTCAGCAACAGCGCATGGGCTTGTGACGGGCGACGTGATCGGTATTGACTTTGCTGCCGGAACAGGCGGCACTGCAACCAATGGAAACTACCCAATCACCCGGGTAGACGCAAACTCTTTCACGCTCACAGACATCAACACAGGGTCTATCACCGCTGGTGCATCAATGGTGTATTCAAATCGCTGGTTGATGACCTACGATGTGAGTGCCAGTGACACGTTCAATAACGCGCCGATCATTCCCCAAGATGGCGTGTTGGCAGTCAATGGTGTATACGTATACATGCTCAACGTAACTTCATGTAACATTTACTATGGCTGATAAGAGCTTCAACTTGGTGGGACGCAAGCTTATGATTGCGATCCCTTGTTATGACGGCAAGGTCAACATCAAGACCTGTTTTGCCATAGCGCAACTCGTCCCCAAGTTGGACAAGATGGGTGTCCAGATTCATCTGGTGCACCTGTCTGGCTGCTCAATCATCACCAAGGCTCGGAACAAGCTGGTGATGAACTTCATGGACTCAGACTGCACTGACCTGCTGTTTGTGGACGCTGATGTGGTCATCAATGTTGAGGCTGTGACCCGCCTGTTGGCCCTGTCTACGGACAAAGACGTTGTAGCTGGTACGTACCCCCGCAGAGCGGCAGATGCCAAGTTCTTCTTGGACTTCTACCTGGATGAGAACAACCAGTTGGAGTTTGATGAGAATGGCCTGATGCGCGTGGAGAGCGTGGCCACTGGGTTCATGCTGATCCGCCGCCATGTCATTGAGTCCATGATTGCTGCCCACCCTGAGTGGAAATACAAAGGCGACGGCGAGGGCACAGATGAATACGCTGTGTTTGACTTTGCCATCGTGGACGGCAACTACATCGGGGAAGACTACCTGTTCTGCCGCAGGGCCAGAGAGCACGGGTACAAGATTTACCTCGACCCCATGATAAGCTTGCCGCACATCGGCACGCAAGAATTCACCCGTAACTTTGAGCAAGACGCTTTGCAACCACTCCTCAAGGAGCATGCAAAACCGCACTTGAAAGTGGCAAATGGCTAAGAAAAAAGGTCCCTCCCTTGCGATCGGTCGTGGGGAAAAGTTACCTGCTTCTAAGGGAGCGGGTTTGACGGCCAAGGGCCGTGCCAAGTACAACGCAGCAACAGGAAGCAACTTAAAAGCCCCGCAACCACAAGGCGGCAAGCGCAAGGACTCGTTCTGCGCACGCATGAGTGGTATGCCCGGCCCCATGAAAGACGAGAAGGGCAAGCCAACTCGGAAAGCCGCTTCACTAGCAAGATGGAAATGTTGACATGAACCACGACGTAAAAACAATGACTGATGGCGCTGCCGTAGTAATGGGCCTTGGGGGTTTCTTGGGATGGATGACGCCCGTAGTAACGCTAATTGGCGGCGTGTTGACCATTGTGTGGATGGTTATTCGCATCTGGGAAACTGATACCGTACAACGGTGGGCATATCAAGATGCCGTCAACCGCAAGAAAGCCGACGATGAAGACAAAAAAGTTTGATGCTGGTGGCTTGACTGGTGGCGGGGCCAAAGGTGCTCTGGATCAGGTTGGCCAATCTTTGGACCAAATCAGCAACGCGCTCAACGGCGGGCAGAAGTCCTCTTTTGGTTTTGCCCCAAATGCGTCGCCTGGATTGCCCGGCCCCAACACATCACCGGGACTGCCTACTGCCACTGAAGCAATGAGCAAACTGTCCCCGGGTAGCACTTTTAAAAAGGGCGGCAAGGTATCTAAAAGCGCTAAGCGCGGCGATGGTATTGCCCAGCGCGGTAGGACGCGCGGAAGGTACATGTAATGCCCAGCGGCAGCGCCAAGCAGCACAAGTTCATGGAGGCGGTGGCCCACAGCCCATCGTTTGCCAAGAAGGTAGGGGTCCCACAGTCCGTGGGCAAAGATTTCAGCAACGCCGACAAAGGCAAAACTTTTAAAAGAGGTGGTGATATGGCAGGCAAAATGAATCCCGGTTTTATGGCAATGATGGCCAAGAAAAAAGGCATGCAAGAAGGCTCTAAAGCCGACATGGCATCTGACAAAAAGCAAATGATGGGCATGAAAAAAGGCGGGGCTGCTAAAAAGATGATGGGTGGCGGCATGGCTTACGCCAAAGGCGGCTCTGCATCCTCAAGGGCTGATGGTATTGCTCAGCGTGGCAAGACCAAAGGCAAAATGATGGCCAAGGGCGGCAAGGCCTGCTAAGGACCACAGTATGAAAGCCAGCCGGGGGATGGGGGCTATCCTGCCCTCCAAAATGCCCAAAGGCGTCCGCAAGGCACGCCGGGACGACACTGACTTCACTGAGTACGCCGAAGGCGGGACGGTGAATGCGGCTGGGAATTACACTAAGCCGAGTATGCGCAAACGGATTGTGTCCCAGGTAAAGGCTGCGGCTACACAGGGAACAGGCGCAGGTCAGTGGTCAGCCCGTAAGGCACAACTTGTGGCTAAGAAGTACAAGGCTGCTGGTGGGGGATACAAAGATTGAAAGCACCGCAGACTTCCCTTAAAAACTGGGGCGACCAGAAATGGCGTACCAAGTCGGGGAAGCCTTCGTCCAAGACGGGGGAGCGGTACCTCCCAGAAGCTGCGATCAAGTCTTTGTCCTCTGCTGAATACGCAGCAACCACCAAGGCCAAACGCGCGGGTAAGGCGGCAGGTAAACAGTTTGTGGCGCAACCCAAATCAATAGCAAAGAAAACGGCAGGATTTAGATGACCACAACCGGCGCTACATCGTTTAACCCTGACTTCACGGAGATTGCCGAGGAAGCATGGGAGAGGGCTGGCCGTGAGATGCGTTCTGGCTACGACCTGCGCACTGCCCGCAGGTCCATGAACTTGATGACCATCGAGTGGGCCAATCGTGGTCTGAACATGTGGACGATTGAGGCTGGGTCTTTCCCGCTGGTGCAGGGATTGAATACTTATCCGCTGCCATTGGATACTATTGACCTGCTGGATCATGTGATCCGCACGGGCGGCAACAGCGCCACCACTCAAGCTGACTTGTCCATCACGCGTATTAGTGTTTCTACCTACGCCACAATCCCCAACAAGTTAACCCAAGCCCGGCCTATTCAGGTCTGGATTCAGCGTTTGTCTGGTGAAACCAGCACGACCACTTTGACGTTGGCAAGCACTATCACCAGCACAGCCACCACACTTACCCTAAGTTCGACTGTGGGACTAGCATCATCTGGCTACATCAAGCTGGACAATGAGACCATGTACTACGGCTACATTGACGGAAACACTTTAAACAGCATATTTCGCGGGCAAAACAACACCACGGCAGCGGCTCACACCGCCGCAACAGCCGTCTATGTGCCCCAGCTACCCGCTGTAACTGTGTGGCCGACTCCGGATGGGTCCACCTCCTATGAATTTGTCTACTACCGCATGCGGCGTGTTCAAGATGCTGGCGCGGGTGTGGAGACTGCGGACATGAACTTCCGCTTCCTCCCAGCGGTGACCGCCGGGTTGGCGTACTATATTGCGATGAAGGTCCCTGAACTGCAAGGACGCATGGAGATGCTCAAAGCGGTCTACGACGAGCAGTTTGGCCTTGCCGCAGGTGAAGATCACGAGAAAGCCGCGTTGCGCCTTGTGCCAAGGCAGTCCTTCATCGGGGGGAGCACTCCGTAATGGGTAATCGGTTCTCCTCTGGCAAGTTTTCAATTGCCGAGTGCGATCGGTGCGGGCAACGCTTTAAACTCAAACAGCTTAAAAACGAGGTCATCAAGACCAAGCTGTTCCAGATCAAGGTGTGCCCAGAGTGCTGGGACCCAGACCAACCGCAGTTACAGTTGGGCATGTATCCGGTGGATGATCCTCAAGCGGTTCGTCAACCCAGGCCAGATACAACTTATGTGACTTCGGGTATCAACGCGGGCGGGTTTCCGTCTGGCGGGTCAAGGGATATTCAGTGGGGCTGGAGACCGGTAGGCGGGTCCAGCTTTTTTGATGTGGATTTAACGCCAAACTACTTGGTGGCAACCACAAGTGTTGGTACAGTAACGGTAAGCGTAACTTAGGAGCAGACATGGACAAGAAAGATATGGCACAAGACAAGGCTATGATCAAAAAAGCCTTCTCACAGCACGATGCCCAAAAACACAAGGGTGGCAAGGGTACTGCCTTGAAACTTAAAAAAGGTGGGCCTACCAGTATGGATCGTAAGACGTATGGGAAGAACCTCTCCCGTGCAATGAACCAGAAATCTGGGAGCAAATAATGGCTACATTCAGCAAAAAAGTGATGGGTAAAGAAGTCGGCTCCGCCAGCGTCTACGCCGCACCGCACACCATGGACGGTAAGCCCGGCGTGGCTATGCGCCCCAAAGCAGCCATGCCCCGTAAAGCCGATTGGACCCCCATGGATGGCGTGAGCATCGGTAACAACGATGAAGTCAAGACCAGTGGCATCAAGATGCGCGGTACTGGCGCGGCCACCAAAGGTGTGATGTCCAGAGGCCCGATGGGTTGAGGTTTTTATGGCAATGACTTATGCCCAGCTTGTAGTCGCTGTCAGCGATTATTGTGAAAACACGTTCAATACAACGGACATGAACACGATGATCAAGCAGGCGGAGCAGCGCATCTACAACACGGTCCAGATTGCGAACTTGCGCAAGAACGTGACCGGAACGCTCACGGCTAGTAATAAGTACTTGTCATGCCCAGACGATTTCTTGTCTGTGTATTCGCTGGCTATCTATCCAAGCGGCGGGGGGAGCTACATCTATTTGCTCAACAAGGATGTGAACTTCATGCGGGATGCGTATCCCAACCCCACCACAACGGGTACACCCAAGCATTACGCCATTTTTGGCCCTCAGTCTACCAATGTGAACGAGTTGTCGTTTATTGTTGGCCCAACACCAAACAGCGCTTACGGCGCTGAACTGCATTACTACTATTACCCGGAGTCCATTGTGACGGCCTCGACCACTTGGCTGGGCGACAACTTTGACTCTGCACTTCTGTATGGGACGTTGCTTGAAGCCATCACCTACATGAAGGGTGAGAAGGACTTAGTTGAACTCTATCAAGCGCAGTATTTGCAAGCAATTACTTTGCTCAAGAACTTGGGTGACGGCAAGCAGCGCATGGATGCGTATCGGGATGGGCAGACTAGGATCAAGGTAAATTAATGTCCATTGTCCAAACCCAAACCACCAGCTTCAAAGCGGAGCTTTATCAGGGCATCCATGACTTGACCACGGATGTGATCAAGATCGCCCTGTATACAGCCAACGCAAGTTTAAACGAAGGCACAACGGTGTATTCGGCAACCAATGAAGTGGTGGCTACAGGCACTTATGTGGCTGGCGGGGCAACAATGACCGGCATCACGGTTAGCACATCTGGCTATACGGCCTATGTAGGGTTTGACAATGTATCCTGGACAGCGGCCCTGACGGCCCGATGCGCCTTGATCTACAACTCAACCCAGGGCAACAAATCGGTGGCCGTGTTGGACTTTGGGTCTGACAAAACATCGGTCACCACGTTCTTAATCACGATGCCATCCAACACATCAACCACAGCATTGATCAGGAGTTCAAATTGATAGTCACAACCACCAAAGGCGAGATGGATGATTCCTTGCTTGAGAAGCGGGAAGGAACCGTGGACAATGACAATGAACTGACCACTTGGGTTGAGTATTGGCTGGAGGGCGAACTTGTACATCGTTCTGCCCATGTCCAGTTGAAGAAAATGCCGGTTTTTGCCGGTGCTGAAGCCGCATCAATAGGTTAAAGGAAACATCATGGCAAACACACAATCAATGACCACTTCGTTTATGGGTGAGTTGCTGACAGCAACGCACAACTTTGGCACTGCTCCCACACGGGGCACTAGCGCTACTGACACGTTTAAAGCTGCGCTGTATCTAACTTCAGCCACTTACAATGCCGCAACTACGGCATATTCCGCTACTGGGGAAGTGTCAGGTACTGGGTATACAGCGGGTGGAGTAGCCGTAACGGCTGCAACTCCTCCTACGGCAACCAATAGTTCTGCAACCGCTGGCGTAGCCTTCTTCACTCCTTCGGCTTCAATCACCTATACCACGGTAACTTTGACCACGGCGTTTGATGCGGTGTTGATCTATAACTCAACACAGAGTAACAAGGCGGTCAGTGTCCACACCTTTGGCTCCCAGACGATCACGGCTGGAACCTTCACCTTGACGATGCCCTCCAACACCACATCAACCGCTTTGTTGCGCTTGGCTACCACCTAAGAGGTAGTTCATGTCTCTTGGCTGGGGTGACGGTACATGGAGTAGCGGCCCTTGGGGTGGAGGGACGGTATATCCAACAGGCAATGAGGCAAATGGCTCTGTTGGATCAGTCTCGCCTGATCGGATTCTTGCCCTCACGGGCGTGTCAGCTTCTGGTGCAGTTGGGACGATGGCTCCCAGTACATCAGAAGGTGAAGATGGAGATGTAGCTTTTGGTGAGGTTGGCAGTGTAGGGACAGCCCTAGAGATTGCCCTGTTTGGTGTTACTGCGGCTGGGGCGGTTGGAACGGTTGACCACGGCAAAGAAATTGCCCTGAGTGGCAACTTGGCTACCGGCGATGACGGGACTGTGGCGGTAGGGACTCGTTCTCTGGCGTTGACGGGCAATGCAGCATCTGGGGCTGTTGGAGCCGTTATTGGGGGCGCAAGCAAGGCTCTGACCGGGGTTTCAGCATCTGGGGCGGTTGGCACGGTTGTCCAGAGCGCACAAGTTGAACTGACTGGGAGTTTTGCATCTGGCTTCCCCGGCGGGGTCATTGTTCCGCTGAACAGCAACCAAGCGGATGGATCGGTTGGAACCGTTGTCAAAGAGGTGTCGATTTCCCTGACAGGCGTTTCAGCAAGTGCGGCGGTTGGAACAATGTCGATTGCGGCAAGGACATTTGCCCTGACAGGTGTAAACGCAACAGGATCGGTGGGCAGTGTGATTGCCGTCTACTGGAAGATCATAGATGACACGCAGATACCTTCGTGGCAAAATATCAACAACCCGCAGACACCGGGCTGGGGAGATGTATCAGATGTACAGACTCCAGCTTGGGAAGAAGTCGTAACTTGAGGTTTAAACATGGCAACAGCAGCAACATCACTATTGGGTTTGGCCCTTCCGGTCACGGGAGAGCTAAGTGGCACATGGGGCGACACGGTCAACAACAGCATCACGGCGCTGTTGGACACGGCTATTGCAGGCACAACCACCATCACCTCTGATGCGGATGTAACGCTCACCACTACAACCCTTGCGGCCAACACATCACGGCAGGCTGTTCTCCTGTGGACGGCCAGCGGGACAGCTACCCGCACCATCACGGCCCCGGCTCAGTCCAAGATATACATCGTCATTAACAAGACAGGTAGCACCCAGAGCATCAAGCTGGTGGGCGTAGGCCCAACCACCGGGGTCACCATTGTTGCCAATGAATACGCAGTTTGTGCATGGAACGGCACTGACTTCATTAAGATCAGCAACACCAACGGGGCGGTATCGTTTACCACCCTGACCGCAACGGCTGACTCCAGCTTTACCTCCACGGGTGCGTTGACGATCAGCAAGGGAACGACTGGGCAACAGCCCGGCTCGCCTGTAACGGGCATGATGCGGTACAACAGTACCACCAACCAGTTTGAAGGCTACAGCGGGGCATCTCCTGCTTGGAAATCAATTGGTGGATCGGCTCTTAGCAACGACACCAGCACCGCAAGCAACTTGTACCCAGTGTTTGCCGGGGCAACGACAGGCACGGCAGAGAACCTGTACACCGGGAATGCCTATTTGCTGTACAAGCCCTCCACGGGTGAATTGCAGGCCAGAGTGCCAGTGGCAAGCAACGGGATTGTGGTAAACAGCCAAACAGTGGCTACCAGCTACACAATTGCGGCAGGGTTCTCAGGTATGTCGGCAGGGCCGATCACCGTGTCGAGCGGTCAGGCGGTTACTGTTTCCAGCGGCTCACGCTGGGTAATTCAATAAGGATTTAATATGGCAAGCGTTGTTGTAAATGGAGATACATCAGGGGCTGTAACCCTGACCGCACCAGCAGTGGCTGGCACTGTGACTGTGACTTTGCCGTCCACATCGGGGGTTATGGCTGTTGGCGGCGGGACGATCACCACCCTTACCACCACAAGCGACATCACGGTTCAAGGGGTCACCGTAGGCCGTGGCGCAGGTGCTGTATCCACCAACACTGCGGTGGGTGCAAGTGCTTTGGCGGGTTCAAACACGGGCATAAACAACACAGCAATTGGCTCGTCTGCTCTTGTGTCAAACACATCGGGAAATCGCAATGTTGCCGTTGGGTCAAGTGCTTTAGCAAGTAACACTACAGGTGTTGAAAATACTGCTGTTGGGCATGATGTTGCGTCTGGAAACACAACGGGTTCATACAATGTGGCGTTTGGAAGAAGCGCAATGTCTTCCAACACTTCTGGTTCATATAATTCTGCAATTGGATTTTCGGCGCTTAACTCCAACACCACCGCCTCTTATAGTACCGCAGTAGGCTATCAAGCGCTTAAAGCAAATACTACTGGCGCAGAAAACACGGCTGTTGGAGGAAATGCAGGATTAGCCAATACAACAGGTTCATATAATTCTGTTTTTGGTACAGCATCTTTTGTTTCAAACACATCAGGTGCAAGTAACACAGGCGTTGGACATGGTACTTTAGGCTCTAACACAACAGGCTCAACCAACACAGCCGTTGGTCGTGATGCACTCCAAGCCAACACCACAGCCTCTAACAACACTGCTGTAGGTTATCAGGCGG